>JAEEGK010000905.1_pt1 | contig 74302 bp, 86 predicted proteins | sample 8958771 | NCBI WGS metagenome assembly JAEEGK01 (sample SAMN16246547, study PRJNA631951) | gut metagenome | biome: gut microbiome; feature: rumen; material: SC-attached | host: Bos | place: Iran: Karaj | collected 2018-10
CTGGGAAAGATTCGCCTTCTTGCGCATCTCCGCCAAACGGTTTTTCAAAATCAAAGAATCTTCTTTCATTTTTGCAACCCCATAATAACCATTCCGACGATGCACGCTGTTCCTGCGACAATACCGACGATTGCCTGCGCCAGTCTTGCCTTTTCCTTCGTCTTTGCGTACTGATAGGCTCTGCGGCTTCCGAACATCGCAAAATACACTGCCCACGCCGCAAATCCCAGAACCGGCAGCTTCACGATCCTCGAGAAAAGCACGATGAGAACGGACAGAATTCCGCCGACCGCCATTCCGAGTTTCGATGCGTCGGCAAATACCTGCAGCTCACGCTCATCTTCCCTGCCTTCATTTTCCTTCCTGTTCCTTGCCAAGATTTCTTCTCTGTTCATTGTAAACCCTCCTTGTGATTTTGTCTATGTTCTCGGCTCTTGCCAAGTTTTATTGTCATCATTATACACATGCCAAGTTTACTTGTCAAGAGTTTTTGCAAAGTTTTGTTGGCAATAAATGAACGACATGTTTAGTCGTTAGGAATCCACAACTCTTGTTGTCAACCTTTTATTTGACTTTTCCTCCTATGTGATATTGCAATCTGCAACAGTGCAAGAAAACCCTTGAGGATGTATTCCAGTATTCTTATTGTAGTTCCATTCCGAAACCAATGTTCTATTCTCAGATACTAACATAACACTTATATTACCTCAAATAACAACCGCTCAATAGTATTGTTCATCTCCTTCACCACACTCTCCGGGCCGACGACTTTCACGTTTGTTCCAAGGGCGAACAACCAACCGAAGAAGTGGCCACTTAAGGCGACATCTACATAAGTCTCGGACCAGCCACTTTCCGAAGAAGGGATGATGGGGATGTCGCGTCCGAAGCGGTCGATCATCACGCCGACCATCTCGTCCTTGAAGGCGAGCTTGACCTTGGTCTGGTCGCCGCCGAACATGTCGAAGTTCATTTTGGAGTATTTGGCGAGGTCGAGCTCCTTGAAGAGGTCGCGGCCGATGCGCTTGTCCTGCAGGATACAGATGCTCTTCATCTTGTCGACCCGGAAATGCTTCAGGCAGTTGGCTTGCTCGTCATAGGCGATCAGGTAGTAGTTCTCGTCGCCCCAGGTGAGCGCCCAAGGGCTCACGATGTAAGGGTCGGCGCGCTTGGAGACGAGGTTCTTCTGGAGGTTCCACTTCATGTATTCAAAGCTGATCTGCCGGTTCTCGGCGATGGCGCGGTGAAGGTCGTCCACGCAGTAGTAGATGCTCTCGTTCATGGATTTGACGCGGCCCTGCACGACCACCTGGCGCTTGAGCTGCTCGGCTTCGTATCTGCTGACCAGGCCGGTCAGCTTCTTGATGAGGGCGTCCGACTTCTTGGCGGAGATGAATTTGGAGCACTGGATTGCATCCACAAGGAGCTTCAGCTCCGCGAGTTCGAACTGCTTGCTTGCCACGTGGTAGTAATAGTTGTGTCCGATTTTTTCCCCAATCACATCGATGCCAAGAACGCTTAACGACTCGATATCGTCATAGAGGCTCTTCCGATCCGCCGTCACGCCATAAGCTTCCAGGGCCTTCTTAATCTCCGGCATAGTGATCATATGTTCATCGTCGGTTTTTTCCAGCATAATGCGGCTTAAATAGTACAATTTCAGCTTCTGACCGGCTCCCTTAGGCATAACGGCACCTCCTTAGTATCGAGATACTTGATTATACCACATTGGGAACCATTTTGGAAACCGCTCGAGAGTGATTTATGGCACATTCCAACAAGTTTTTTGCTCACCGTTATCGGAGAGCATATTTTCCGCATGGATTGTGTCAATTATTCCGTCAAATGCCGAAAAGGCAGTCCGGGTGAACTGCCTATATTTCCTAGTTTACTCATAATCATAGATTTCCAGCAGGTAGAATTCACTCAATTAACCCCAAGCCCATATATTCCACTCTTTGTTTTTCCAACCACGCTGTTACCGATGACAATCATTCTAAAAACATTCTTTATCCAACACACATCGTTTCCTTTTTGGCACACACCATTGCTAAGCAAAAATATGTTTCTTCAGCTAGTAACAGCATTCAAAAACTTGTCCATATCACTTATCAGTCGAGTATATGAATTATCAACCTCGGAAATATTGCCAACCGTTATCGAATGTACAATAGAATCTCTAAGTTTTTTTGCGGATCTGCAACCATTCACTTTATCTGAAGAAAACAATCTCTTCAATAGATTTTCTGCCAATCCAAGACTATAATGATTTGTTGCACATCTTATATCCGTGAGTGTCATTTTTACCTTCTCATAATCGACGGGCCTACCAATATCACTCTTATATCCGACAATCATTTCCTTGGAGGAAATCTCACACAAGATATACTTAATCAGGAAAGTATTCAAATGTGCCTTTGTGGTTGGATTATTAAGTTTTGATACAACCTGATTCACTCGACTCGCTGCACGTGTCTTTCTATTCTGTTTTTCACCTTTTTTAGCCATGTTTTTTCACCCCGAATAAATAACTCAAAAACCTAAACTAGATATTGCTCTTCATACTGAAACACTTGTCATTCAAGCCTCACCGCCCACCACCAACTCGCACACGCAGCCCTTCGGCGTCACATACGCGATGACCGCCTCGGCGGTATCACCGATCTTATCGTATACACGTCCTGCGCTGTAGCAATCGCCCAGCACGGTTCCGACGCTGTTCGCCACCCAGCCGACCTGCCCTAGGCCCGGCATATTGACCTTAATGGCCTCCTTGTCGTACTCATTCTTCGGGTCCTTCTCCAACGTAACCGCCATGCCCCTCTCGGCAAATTCCGTCCCATAACGGAAGTTCATCCCTGCAATCGTAAAATAAATCTTGTTCAACATAAGCTCCTCCTTCTGCGGTGAAGACCGCTGTATAAAATGGTTGGTTTTCTGTTCTTGCCTAAATTGTAAAAAAACTGGTGTCCTATAAGAACGCCAGACCATGTTGTGGTTTCGCGACGTTTTCACACTGTAGAGCTACTATATGTTGTGTTTGGCAGGTTAGACCATCGCGTTCAAGGCACCAAAAAAGCGCCTCCGGTTTGGCCCGGAAGCGCTCCTACAGCGATATATTATTGTTTCCGTCTTTACCCTAATTTCAACAATACCACGTCACGAAGGTTGCCTTTTCATCTCTGCTCTATAGCCCTATTGATTATCGATACCATGGCGTTCTGTCTTTCCTCGTCAGCTAATTCATTTCTCTCCAATGGAATCCAGCCATCGTTTTTTCTGGCTTTTGTAAACACTGCCTCAAGGTATAGGCGCTTACCCCATATTTCTTTGCCGTTTCTTCAATCCCAAGAAACTCTTCTCCGGTTTCCACGCATTGAATCCGCTTCTTAACATGTTCTCCTCGTCGCTTATTATAGCAATTACGGCACCCCTGACCTATCCGAGCCCTGTTTCGTACAGCAGCTTGCCATTCAAATCCACAGGTTTTGCACTTCCACCATACATTTTCGCAACATCCATATGTTAATTGGGTAGGATCAAGCCCAACATTTTTACTATAGTTCCACTCTTCCATCAGCTGCGGAAACTCAGTTAACCGTTTACTTTCCCCTCGATTAGCCTTATCCAATGCGCGCTGAAAACCGGCAGAAGAACGCTTGCACTGTTCGCAACCGATTCCTTTTTTTCTATGCGGTGGCATCAACCACTCCTCGCCACAAAGCGAACACTTCCACCAAACATCACGATGGCTTCCTCGACCTATACGTCCAGGATCTATTGTGTTTTTCTCCCAGTTCCACTCTGAGAGTTTCTTCGGATCAGAAGCCACAGACTGTCCATTTTTCTTGGTATCAAAGAGTTTGTGGATTTCTATCAAATCCCGCTTAATATTGACATCCGGAATAATTGACAAACCATATACTTGATTGATGCGTTCAAACAATCCCAAAATATAGGATTCCATCTTAACTATACTTTTGTCAACGTCTCGTGTGATAGGGATAATATTACTTCCATCATCTATCTTTGGATTTCGTTCGTCTCGTAACCGAAACAACAAAATTCCGTGCTCCTTTAATATAGTCGCTTTTCTAATATCTTTATCGATATTCTTGTGCCATTTTCCTCCATCCAACTCTATTCCAGCATTTATTTCCGGGATAAAGACATCAATTTCCATACGTCCAAGCCAGTCTGTTTTGTATGAATTCTGAGCCAACGGAAATACCTTCCGCAGATAATAAAACAACGCTTGTTCTGGTTCCGAGGATTTGTATGCAAGTGCACACCGCGGACACCCCTGCTTGGAATATGCTCGAGATTTGATAGCCGCAGGCCATACATTTCCACAATCCTTGCATTTCCACAAAACACTCGTATGACTTCCTGCAATACATTCTTCCGGTCTTTTGGGATTGTCCTCGTGCCATTCAGAGATCAGTTGAGGATGTGTTGTTGCAACATCATTAAATCCAGGCCACACTTTCTTGTTTGCACAATATGGACAGCCTTGACCTACTTGAACGTGATTATCAACTTCTTGCAGATAAAAATGCCCTTTCGAACAGTGCCACCACACTTTCTTTTCCGTATATGGGGTAACCTGATCAGGCGTAACAGTATTTCTTTCAAAATCCCATTCCGCGTTCACGATATCCGGATAATGTGATTCCAAATCATTATATCCTTTTAAGACCTCAAAATTATTGCAATAGGGACAACCATATTTCTGCTTCGCCCTCCAACAAACAGATTTTCTATAACTGTGTCCATTATTGCATTTCCAATATACTTCTTCATGGCTATTAGCTAAGATTTCGCTGGGTTTTACATCATTTTTATCATAATCCCAGTATTCTAGGAGATCTGGTCGCACGGTAGCCAAGTCCGTCTCTCCCGGCATGGCTTTCTTGTGAGTACAATACGGACATCCGACATCTGCTCTTGAACGTTCTGCAATCTTAGCCTGATAGGAAGGATGACCCTTAGGACATTTCCACCAAACCTTGTCCATCGAACTCAAAGTTCGATATTCCGGTTTTGTCCATCCGTTTTTATCGTAATCCCACAATTCAACTAAATCCGGACGAACTGTTTTTAAATCGTTCTCTCCGGGAACAAGATTTCTCCGTCGCAACATTTCGTTACCATAGCATCCGCAGTTACTGCCTTCAGATAGGCAACTGATTACCTTCTCGACATAATTTCCACAATCACAGCGAAAACGCCAAATTACGTTGGAACCTTGACGCCGATTTGTTGGTTCAATTGCTACCAGATATCCAAAACGCTGACCGGCGATATCCTTCATTCCTTGCTTAACCTCTGCCATTCTATTGCCTTTCTTCCAGCTTATCACAATAATGCCAATACTACCTAGATAATTGTCCACTCACATGCATGTTCTATAGTACAGGCACAAGAGAGCCCCCTGTCATTTTGGTTTAGTCTACCTCCATAACCTCGCGGTAAATGTCCTGAATGTTTTTCTCAATGTTCACGCCGTGAATGTAACTGAAATCAACATTCCTTTCACGGATTACATTTATGAACTGATGGTATCGAGAGTGACTGATGATATCCGTAAAGAAGAAAACGAAGTCCGCTTTTTCAACGATAGAAGCATCGGTAGATGCCCCGGCATCCGGATTCACATATGTCCAATCGGGAAATTCTCTTTTCATTTTGGAAACCCAGTTAGGGTGTCCTCCGACGATGACTATTCGTCGATCCGCTATTGCCGCTTTCATCTGCGAAATTGATTCGTTAACAGCCGGCGCGTCCTCCTCCGTAAGGCTATACACGTAGGCTCGCAGACTAGCCAGTTCGCGATTAACGGCATCCAGCTGCATGCTCATCGCTTTATTATTCTCTTCAAGCCTGCGCTTATCATTCAATTGAGCGCGGAGATCCGTATTATCGGTTTCCAACATATGAACCTTGCGCCTGAGCTGCTGAACTTCCTGCCAAACGGCGTCAATATCCTCTTGGTTTTCTATGCGCGAAGGCTTAACGATTGTTTGAACTGACGTAGGTTGTTTATTTTTCGTATTTGAAACCGCATTCACCTGTACCTCTTCCGATTTGAACCACTCCCGTACTTCATCTATGGCATCATTTTGGATTGCCTCAAGTCCCAAAGCATCCAGGGTTTCAATTATCCAATCGGCCACATTCACCAATGCCCCGATGCAATGATGAATTTCGGTGTACAGAAGCAACTCTGTGAGTGAATACTCTTTATTGGGATGGTCTCGTCTAAGCAGCGCCAGCGTAACCGCCATGCGCTCCGCTGTCGTCATCTCCATCCCGTCACACAAATCCACATAGCCGGGCATGATCCCATACCACTCCAGCACGGAATCCATGAACTTCGTAATCTTCCGATCAACGTTATACATCCGCTGGGACTCATACTTCTCGCTCACTACTTCCCGACAATCATCAATGACATTTCCCAACGCAGGCGCGCTATCCAGTTGGGCAGCTTCCTCGCTGCGTTTGGCTCGGTCGTTCAAATAGGCATATACTGCATTGCAATCCTCCCCGATTTCGATGCCCAACAGCTTCGCTATATAGAGGATTCGTGCGGTATTCACATCATATGAAAATGAGTAACTTTCAAAATCCGGTTCAGCTAGGGAAAGCAGTTCTGACAACGAAAGGGACTTGAACCGTTTCAGCGATTTATACTCTTGGTAATAATACTTCTTGTACAAATACAGAATAAGCGCTTTGGAATACTCGCTTCCTGCATTTGCCGCGTTAACCATAAGTTGAACCGTGTATTGGTTAAACATGAGTTCCGGCCAAACCGGATTGGTTTGCAAATTGAGATAATCCGTCTGCTCGTATTCCTCCAAATGCGGATATTCATGGATAAAGAACTCTTTTGCAATCGGGCGGAATTCCGTTCCCAGTTCCATACTGACAAAATGCTTCACAAACATTCTTTCGCAGCCGTACGAATCCGGATCCAGCATATCAATCTTCGGAAATGCATCGGACATATCCTGCAGTTTGAATATGTCATTCAGAAAGCTTCCGGACAGTTCCATGAGCTCACGAGTGAGTTCATTCAAACGTTTCGCATCTGCAATGTTTTGCGAATCATGATCTTTGCCATCTTTCACTTTCAGCACCTCCCTCTGGATTCTTAATGCTGCACTGTATTTAAGATATTTTACCATAAACAATAATCCTTTCGCAACGAAACCTTGCTTCTACCGCTCATTTCTTGCATGAACTCTCCGCTCGTCCTCACTGTTGTTTGGCTTGTTTTCGGTCACATTTTCCGACTTGCCTTGTTTTTTCTTCAGCCTCCCAATCAACTCATTCACGTCCATATATTCGATTTCCCGAATCGCCCGCTCCGGCACGTGATACTTCTCCTCGAGCGTAATCCCCCATTCCGTGAACAGCGGCATCCGCGTCTTTGCGGATCGGCAGAAAGTCTTTAGGAGGACATACTCGCCCCTTGGCATTTCCCGAAGCTCATTTGGCGCCATCAATGGAACTTCCATCATCTGCTCCGAAAGGCTCTGTTCTCCGGTCTTTCCGTCTGTGGTGACGGATCCGGTCTGCGCAGTGCGGCTGCCGAGCTGCTTCGAGATGAACTCCGCGTCCTGCGAGAGCGGGCCAAATGCGCCCGCAATCGTGTCATGGCAGCTGTTGAACATCGTTTCAGCAACATCCTTGCCGTAGCGGTCATTCAGCTGGCTGATGCCTTGGAGGATTCCAACGATGGTCATATTCCGGCTCCGGCTGGCGGTAAAGATTGCATCTAAGCCCTCAATCTTCGGGATGGTGCCAAGCTCATCATAGAAGCAAATGACCTTCTTCGGCAGCGTTCCGCCCAGCCGGTCAGCCATGGCCGTCAGCTCCGCGTTAATCTGCTGGATGACCAGCGAAACAATGAAATACTTGGTGGTATCCTCTTCCGGCAGCACAATATAAACTCCGGTTGGATGTTCGACAAATTCTTCCACCTGGAACTTGGTATCAAAGCAGATCATTTGCTCCAGCTCGCTGTCGATGAGTTCGTTCAGGCGGCTGTGGGCCGTGGAGAGGATGCTCGCCGTGGTCTGTTCTGCTGAATTTACCGCTGAATTGGCCAACATGGCAGCCTTGTGATACGGCGGCAAAGCCGACAACAGTTTAGAATAGAGGTTCGGCTTCCCTTTCTCCTCGCGTACAGAAACAGCATCAATCATCTTATGGGCGGAGCTGATGTGCCGGGTTCCCGGATCTCCGTATTCCGAAAGGATCATGATGGCAGATGTGAGCAGCGACTCTGATGCTTCGTAGAAAAATGAATTAGCGCCCATGTTGGCCATATCCACACCTCCGGTGATGATAGATTTGGCGACCATGCGCGCCTGTTTTTCTGCTCTCGCCTTATCGTCCACGCTGCCGGTACTGCGGTACCGGTCCATGTATTTGTTGACGAGGCTCATGAGGTTGTAAGTGTCGCTCTCCATGGGCTTACGGAAGTCATAGACCACGGTATGGTAGCCGTAGTATTTCTCGCCTATGGTGGCCATGTTGCGGTAGAGATCGCCCTTGGTATCAAGGGTCACGAAGGATATCCCGCAAGCCATGGCGTACTCGATGTTCGGATACAGAAAATACGCCGTCTTACCTCCGCCTGGCGAAGCGATCATCATGGCATGAGAATCACCGGCATCGACCCAGGCGGTGATCTTCTTTCCGTGACGACCCTGCTGAAAAGATCCAAGGACAAAGCCTGGTTTGGTTGGTCGAAGTTCCGGCTGCATCCGCCACTTTTGGGGTTCGTACGGAACCATCGTGTAATAAGACTTAATCTCTCTGCGTGTCGCCCATCGAGCGGATCCGTGCTGTCCATGCCCAACAGTACGGGCTTTGATGCGGTTTAGCGATTTGCCGCCAAGCAGTTTGGTGGCAACAAAAAGCGCCAGCAGTAAGCCGGCGCAGATAATAGGAATATAATTCATAAATCCTCCGAGTATGATAGAAGCCTACGTTCCTTCACATAGAACTCACGTTCATCGTCGCGAACCACAATTCGAGCAAAATACATTTGCTTGCGGATTATCGGTTCCACATCTTCCACATTTCCACATGTACTCACCAGTTTCCGGATTTGAGAACCATGTTGTCGAATTGTTCCCTTGGTTTGAATGCGCGGACGGCATGTTACCATTATTCTTCTGCAAACGAAGTAAAGCTTCATTTGGGCTGTAACTCGACTTAACCTTGGGACCTTGTTTTTTCGAAACATAGATGCCATATCCAAGGATAATCACGCCAACCATAACCACCAATCCACCATAACTGTTAAAGAATCTTGCTAAATCCAAACCCTCCGGTTTTTTCCCATTAATCAGATACTCCAAGCCAGCTTCCAATCCATACTCGTAATTGCTAGCATAATAGCATCCACCGATTCCGATGATTATTATTATGATTCCAATGATGATCATCTATTCACTCCTATTCTACTGATTGACTATATTTACCTGCCGGAAATATTACTGAATACGCCGTTCATGGTTTTCTTGTACTCCGAATTAAGCTTCAAGCATATAATTAGGTTCACGACAGGAATAATAATTCCCAAATACCATTCTTTGAAAAGCAATCGCCATGTAAAAATCGCGAAAAAGATAAACAGAACTGAAGCCACAATCCCTTTTCGTCGGCACGAAAGAAAGCCCGTAATAAATGTCAAGAAGCCAGCTACGCAAAAGAAAACAAATACTACAACCAACATCCCGGTTCCGTTGTCAGATATACCCCACATAGCATTGATTGCTCCTACAGCCAAAAAGAAGTAGCAAAAGGCTAATCCTAGGAATACCGCCGTCGCAGCGGTTTCAACCCAAAACAGTATCCATTGAAACAACCCCAGTTTCTTCGCCCTAGACGAACATTGGTTTCTAAAATACTCTCGTCTCGATACATGCTGTTGCATAACAGACGTATGCGAATAGGTCATTGGTGTTGAATCGATAAAGTGTTCGCCTTGTGGAAGCGTTCCATTGACACTCCCGCATTTGCCGCAAAACTTGTCCCCTGTTTGCATCTGCGCACCACACTTGGCACAGAAACATATTGATGCACCATTGTTTTGGTTGGTTTCTTCCATTCTTTATACCTCCTCGTTAGGGTTTTTATTAGTACTCCTGTCAAGGAGTACTAATATCCGCTATGCGTAGTATAGCGGCGCCGCAAGAAGATAAAATAGTTGCAACTTCACTTTGCATTCAAAAACAAATGAGAGGGCAAATGCCCTCTCGTTATCGATACTGGTGCTTTATACTTTCGGAGTAGTCTCAAGAAGATATTGAATAATCTCTTCCAGTTTTCTTCGATACTTTGTATCTGGAAAACATGCCAAACTGTCTATCGCCGCAGAGGCATATGTCTTTATTTTTTTATATGTGTATTCAAATCCTCCTGCCCTTGTAATCAGCTCGTTTATCTTCTCGTCATCGACATTCTCAAGTTCACCGATTCGGGCGCTTTCAGCAAAACTCCTCAATTCGTCCCCACATTCAGGATTAGCAAAAGTATGAATTGCCGGAAGCGTATAGTATCCGAACTTGAAATCATTATGCACTGTTTTCAAAGAGATCTTCCTAGTCGAGACAAAATCCATCAAATCGTCTCGCATCTGGAAAAGCAGACCAAAGTTTGCGGCATACTCACCGATTGAGTACCTCTCGGTCTCATCACACCCTCCAATATGTGCCCCTGAAACACAAGCAATGCGAAACATCGAACTGGTTTTGCCGATGATATTACTAATATATTGTTCCTCTGTGATGTCACTGTTCCACTGATTATCAAACTGCGCAAGCTCACCGTCACACATCACCTCGAGGTTTTGGAACATATCTCTATACCAAGGTTTCAATCGAAGATTTGTCCTTCCGAGGGTTACAAAGATCATAAAATCGCCGGCATACACTGCCATTTCACGGTTAAACTTTTTCTGGACTGCCAGCTGGCCCCGACGTTCATCCGCGTTATCAATTACATCATCATGAATCAAAGACGCTGTGTGCGCAATTTCAACAACAGCTGCCATCTCCGATGCATCTTTTCTCTTCCCCTTAAGTTTTGAGCACAAGAGCGTAAGAATAGGTCTGATCTGTTTTCCTCGAGATGCCAAAACCCAATCAATTACTTTCTGCATCGAAGCATTGTTCGATTTACACAAGGATTCGATATGCTCGTTTACTTTGACTAGGTCTCTGTTAATCTCCGGCATGTCATCAAATGAAATCATTGTTTTCTCCAAATCCACATGTTATTTCTCTTTCTCATTTAAAGATTCTTCTTGCCCTTCTCTGGCCGATTTAGTGAATTTCTTAATTAGCGAAGCGCTTCCGCGCAAATATAGAGTATTAAATCCGAGTCCTCCAATAAATCCAGTTATCAATCGCCTGCTATTATTGGATTGCTTGATGTCGAGATACTGTAGCAACCAATCCGTCAACATAACAGAGCACATGCGCAAGCATGTGCCCGGTGACAGGTTCTTTTTTACGGAACAATACACCGAGAGCGGAAACGATGCAAATACTCCTGTGCATCTTGCACACACAGGAAATTGGTACCCTTTATAAGCAAAGCTACGCTCCGGTATCTGATGGCACCCCAAATAGTGTCCGACCTTCATTAAACGCATCCAGCGCCTGTCGTTATTTGAAATCATCATATAGAGAACTTGTTTCCGCAGTCAGGACAATACCAAAAGTTAGTAGTCTTAATTTGCTTACCCTTTCCACACGCCCCGCAGAGCACGCCAATAGGTCCAAAGCAGATGGCTCCTAAGCAACCTTTACCGGCACTAAAGTCTTTTCCCTGGCTAGTCGTTTCACTCATCAGCTGACAATTCTCTTTTCCGCATTTGGGACATTGCATACGCAATACCTCCTATCGTTAGGGTTTTTATTAGTACTCCTGTCAAGGAGTACTAATATCCGATATGCGTAGTATATCGGACGCCGTCGGTTTGTTTTTGTTTTTGACAAATCTTGTTGCATCCTACCTGTTGCACCATTTCCTGCAAAAAAATGCTGCCAACATTATTATGCTGACAGCATTCTTGCTCCTTATTGATACCGCTATGATTTAGTGTCGTGGGCGATTTTGAGCCTTTCGTTGAAAAAAGCAATCTATCACTGCATTCCCATCTCTCTCTTCCTCTCCACCTGCCTCACATACGCCTTTCTATCCATCGCCTGCCCCTGGTTTCCGACTGGTCTCTTATCCTCGAACACCTTACTCACACGGTAAAGAAAACTCTCAATGCTCCGAAACGATGGCGTACTAACATCACTTCCCTCATATGTTTCCGACATAGTCTCGCCATTCTCGCGGTGCTCCCTTTCAATCCTTGCAATTGCCTCTTCCAACTCCTGCTGCCCATCCTGATCCATTCTCTCTTCACTAGGAACACCCATACCTACCCTTGGCGGTTCGGCCACCATCTCCTGACCTCCAAACATCTCCGTCATCTCGCCCATCTCCCCCATCTCCTTCGCTGCCTCCAGAACTGCATTCTTAATCGGCCGGAATGCCTCATTTTCCGAAAGAGGCTCCTTCGGAGGGTAGTTATTCGTGTACGTCGCGATAATCGCACACTTCTGCTGATACCAGAGCTCGTAGAGTTCTGCGACCTTGGGGTGCTTCGCGAGGCGATCAACGACCTCATCCACAAGGTTTTTCACGTCCTTCGGCATGTAGCCGTACTTGAGTTTGCCCTTCTGCGGGAGGCGGCGGTGAATCTCCGTCAGCAAGGGGATGAGGTCTGCGAACTCGCCGGCGGACTGTGGAAGATCGCGGAGTTTGTGGATGTAGTCGTCGGCCATTTGCCGCAGGTCATTTCGCAACTTTGTCTGCTCCTTGTAGATTTCCATCAGGTCCAGCTGGAAGATTTCGGCGGCAAATACGCTCTTGATGTCGTCGATGCCGTATCGGGTGAGGTAGCCCTCCGTGCCGGTGCTATAGGCGACCATGTGGATATGCGGGTGGTGCCCCTCGTTGTGGAAGGCGGCGTACCACTGCAGGTCCTGCTCCGGGATCTTCATCGCCTGCGCGATGGTGCCGGCTTTGGCGCGGCAGAGGGTGCGCCAGCTTTCGGCGTTGTTGTAGCCGAGACGCTCCGCGTCGGGACGGCGCAGGGAAAATACGAGCGTCCACACATTTCCCGGATGCTCCGAAACAGCCTTCGCCACCTTCGGCAGATTGATTGGCTCGTCTGTCTGGGCGAAGAGACCGTGGTTGCCGATCTTCTCCACGCGGGGACGCTCTGCGATGTACTGCAGGTAAATGTCCGGCTTGCCGACGTGCAGCAGGTACTCCGCTCCGCGGGTAATGAGCTCGGAGGCATTTGCCACGGTGGGCGTTTCGGTGTAATCCTCGAATTCGTGGGTGTCCCTAAGCTCCGGAACCTGCTCGAGCATTTTTCGAATGGTCTCCTGCTGGTTCTCACTCGCCGGAAAATGGTTCTCCTGCTTGTGATTTGGCTTCTCCACGCCCTCTCGTGTGGCGTAGTATTTCATCAGATAGGATAGTCTGGCTGCACGCTTCTTCGCGTTCGGGGCAAAGTAGCGGGCGTGTAGAATTAGACGTGCCATGGGTTCCTCCTTTAAAGAAAAAGCGAATGCCACGCATATCATTGCGAAGCATTCGCCGTAGTGTTTATTCGGTTGTCTTTTCGTTAACGGGTATCAATTCCGTTGTAACAATCCTTACCTGTTCTCTGCTCGGAATTTTTCAAACAATTGTTCAATGTAATCGTAAGCAGGTATTCTTTCCTCCATGGTGATCAATCGATTAACCCCGTCGATCGTTTCTTTCGCTACAGTCTCGCCGAAACTCATTTGTGCGACCCACTCGTCGCCGCGGTAACAATTCACGATGTATCCTGCTCCGGAGGATTCCGGGATTATCTCAACGGTACCGTAAACCGAATTCAACTGTTCGCAGAAGAGTTCGATGTCCTCTCCATCGAGAACAATTTGATCGCCGCAGTTTCCATCCGTGATAGTTACTCTTGTGATTCCTTCCGGGATGTTCAACTTGACTTTGCCATTTTCCGTCTCTTTGACAAGACTCTCCTTGGACTTACGTTTCTTTATCTCTTTATAGGCAAATGCACTGCCGCATGCGACTACCGCGATAATCGCAACCAATACCGCTGAAGCAAGTTTTCTGTTCATCTTTCTGCCTCCTTTTCCCGCAGCCGACCGTTCACGTTCGGACGAACCGCGAATCGCTTTTACATCAACAACATCCTTGGGGGCTGCATCTGCAGCTTCCTCGACGTATTCCTTATTGATGCCGCCGACAAGTTTTAAAAGATCAACCTCGTTCATAGGCCATAGCCTCCTTCCTCAAGATACTTTTTTAAGTCCGCCCGCATCCGGGACAACAGCATTTTCACGGCACTTTGAGACATTCCGAACGTCTCGCTGATTTGCTGGATCGTATCAAAATACCAATACCGTCTCACAAAGATTTTCCGTTTCTCCACTGGGCAGGACGCAAGGTACCAGTCGATCATCTGAAGGATCTCCTGATTTTCCATTTCCGATACAACATCCTTATTGTTCGCCGGAAGACACTCCTGCATCTCCTGTGTTAATTCACACTGAACTACGAAACGCTTTTTTCGCCGGTTTTCCTTATATCGATCCAATGCGATATTTCTTACGATTCTTCCCAAATACGCAAACAAATAATCTCTCGGTTCCTGCGGCGGAATGGAGTTCCACGCCTTAAGATAGGTGTCGTTCTCGCATTCCTCGGCGCTCTCCCAATCGTTCAGAATTCTGTATGCAATGGTTTTGATCTGCGTGCCGTATTTCGCGGTGGTTTGTGATATAGCATCCTCATTTCTGGATAAGTAGAGCTCTACGATTTCATTATCCTTCAGCGGAACCACCTCCCCATTCATTTTTCCAAAGGCCTTTCATCCTCTATAACGACATTCATACTATAATGGTCACATGGTTTTTGCAAGGTCGTCCCTATAGTTTCTATTCTTTCTCCTCCCTCTCCTCACTCATCACCTGGGCAAGGTTCAGGATCCCATTCGTCTGACGAACCTCCCGTACACTTCGGTCATGAGCATCTTCCAGAAAGCCCTCGTCCAGCGAAAAATACTCCGCCATCACATGCTTCATCTCAGCATCGCTGACTGCTATCTTGAAAAGGATCCGGTTGATCCGCTGCTCCGACATCCGGATCGTACTTTCCACCAACGATACCAATTGTTTGCTCATGTACATGGACACTTCCTGCCCTGCATCCCTCGCAAACCATTCCTTGATCGCATTGTCTACGAACTCGCTGATGGTGCGGAAATTCTTGAGTTTGTATACCGCAGAAATCTTCTCGTAGATCTCGTCATCCAAATGAATCGCCCGTAGCTTTTTCGCCATCGATATCACCTCCAATCGTCTTATTTTCCTGATGTTTTCTCGTGGTTTTCATCCCTTCTGATATCGCAATAACGAAAAAAGATATCGCGAACGATATCAATCAAAAGCCCTTATTCTATCGGCTCTGCCGATAGATGTGACCTCGATTCGATATCGGTCACGATATCAATCGTTTATCCTGCTTGATCCTCAGATCCTATATTTTGCCTGTATTTGGCGTCAGTCCAGCACATACTCAACCGTCAGATAATCGTCCCTCGGAGTGATCGGAAACTCCCTGTAATTTCCGTACTCCGGTTCCGGATCATAGAACGGATACCGGTTTTCTGCATTGTCCTTCCAATAAAGCCATGCCGTGAGCGTATCCGGCGGTTCGAAGAATTCGAATTCCGATTCCGCGACACCATCCACAAAATACAGCGGGCAGTCCACATGGTTCCGATATCCCCGGAGCTCCAGCCAGGCATGTGTGTACTTCTTGGAGTGCACGATGACGTGAATGGTCACAAATGATGAAGTATAAGTCTCATACTCAACCCCCGGAAAATAAAAAGCGTAGCTCCAGTCGTCCACGGCAAATGGTGCTTCGCTCAGTCCATTTTCCGCAGATGCGATCACTACGCCGTCATCCGTCACAATTCCAATCTGGCCGTCCTTCTCGCGGTACACACCGAGACCTACCGGAGGATAGTACTCGATGTCCTCCTTTGGGATCTTCCATGTGGTTTGCTTCACGATATCATTTGCTGATGAGTAACGCTGCACAAGCTGGGTATTGGCCGCCGTCAGCTTAATCTCGCCGGTCCGGTTCTCCAGCCACAGGTACGCCTTGTAAATGCCGGTATTGTCCGCGGTGCGCTGCCCAAGCATCATCCAGTCATCGATACTCTGGGAGCGGTAGATCTGATCCGCCGTCAGGACATCCCCTGCAGTATTCTCGCGGTACTTCCATTTGCCGGCCGCCCAGGACGCGAACTTCGCAAGATCCATTGAATTCTTATAGGGCTTGAAATTCTCCGTAGGAACCCGCGTATCCCTGGCATACTCGAGAACAACATTCAGATCCTCTTCCGTCAACTCGAGGCCGAACCGCTCCTTCACACGCTGGATGTTCCGCAGCTTCACCCCGTCCTCAAAGCAGTACGCGAGATCCTGCAGGTAAGTGTCCGGCCGCGCCAGCACGCGATCCATGTACAACAGGTAAAACGCCTGCGCGATCGGAGCGGTCCCAACGAGCTTCTTCTCGACGAAGTACTCCTGCACTCCACCGTACCGGTCCTTCTGTGCCTGCACCTCGCCCCGCAGCATCTTCTCATCCTCTTCGGAAACAGGAACACCAAGCACGTCCTCCAGCACAACCGTTGCTGCGCAGGAAAACACGGATCCCGCCACCCAAACGATCACCGCCATGAATGCGAAGATTGGCAGAAACGCGCTGAAACCAAGCGCGAACAGGCATCCGCAGCCGCGACGGACGTTCTTTCCGTCACTATCATTGTCCTTCTCTTTCCGGCCGCGGATAAGATTGAGAAGGTAGAGAAGGATTTTGCGTTTCATGGGTTCTCCCTTTCTGATATATAAAAACCGCCCATGATCTAGGAATAGGTCATAGGCGGGTGTACCTGTTGTTAAGTTCTTATTAATACTTAAGATGGAGTCTTCTCAATCCTGTAAAGTGTTTCGGATTCACTAAAAGACGGATTCCCCAAATCGACAAGATTGATTTCACCCACTTTTTCCATTTTGAATTTGTTGTGAGTGCAATACTTTTTAAATGCCCAATAGCTGTTTTCATTTTCTCTTGCAATTGACACATATATTTGATTAATCATATTTCCGTCAATTGCATGCAACGCTTTTTCTATCAGTAATCTTGAAAATCCCCTTTTCCGGTATTCTTTAAGAATTCCTATCTGCCACACCAATAAACGGTCTTCATTTTGGACGCACATAATATATCCAATTGGGACGTCATCGTTCAGTAATAGGAATGAAAACTCATTGAACATCTTTGCAACAACCCAATATGTATATGGTGTATGAACATCAAGCGGCGGGCAGAGTTCTGCCAATCTCTTTAAAAGTGCGGAATCACCTTCCTGGACATTTTTTAAATGTAAATTCATGTCATCTCACCTCAATGTCTTTCTAATTACAGCCACAGAAAAGTATCCAACTAGAAAAGCGCAAAATGCACTCTCTAAAACGGTCAGTACGCTACTCACAATTTCTAACGGTTCAAATTGAGACGCAAAAGGTACCGCATTTCCTAAACTGTACAGGAATGAGGAGGCAATTATGGAAGGATTATCTCCCAGTGCATTTCCTATACTAAACGGTTCCCACGCGAAAGCATAACCATGGCCACAGAACAATCCCCAAAAAAGCACTACGGTTATAACCCAAGTGAAAACAATCCTTCTTGGAGATAGCCCATACTTTCCGATGGCATATAGCACTTTGTAAAGTGAATGATACTGTCTTTTCCTTTTATTGTTTTTTCGTGCATTATCGTAAGGTTTAAATTCCATATAAAGAATGTAAGCTAAATCTTCATCCTCATAAGAGCCTTCTGCAGCAAAATTCTCCTTCAGCATTACAAATTCATTTGCCTTACTGCACCTTGTTTCGAACGCCTTTTCCTTATCATCAATGTCCGGATCGTTGTACACCGCAAGCAATAATCTATTTGCTATTGGAGTTCCGCCAAATCTCTTCCATAATCCTTCTGTCTTTCTCTTGTAATCTTTATCAGAGACAGATCCCCAGTTTTCAGCAGCAATTATCTGACTATAATTCTTGGTGTTTTTAAAGGATATCTCACGTGCATTACTTAAATACAGCGTATGTGTAATCTCACAATTTTCTATTACCAAGCGACATTTCGGGCATAGATAATTGTTCCCCTGCGTTTTAGGGCAGAAGCATAGTTTAGCGACTGGCATATTCAGCAGATTATGCAATTCCACTTGGCTGTTCTCTGTTTCAGCATCAGTAAAATCGATTTGACTTTTATCTGAAAAAGAAGAGTTGGCCAGAATTATCTTCGTCGTGTATGGTTTTGATGATGACTCTGTATTCTTGTCGCTATAGTACTCTCCCATAATTGTCTGAAAACAGTTTAATCTTGTATTATCAAAGCTCACGTTGATAATAATCAAATCCTTATCAATTCTTGAATCCTCGAATGACACTTCTGTTTCCTCAGTATCCCCAGAGAAAGAAACGTTACGGAAAGAGATACTACTAAAGAATCGCGCGTCTCTAAAACTGACTCCCCTTGTTTTCGCTTCAGTATTAGATAAATCGTTGGTAAAGCAAAAAGACAAATCATCTATTGAAACGTCTTCCAAAAAAACAGATTTGTTGAAAAATAATCCGTTTAAAACTGGCATCGGATTTTTGGGGTCGTTTGCTAAAACCGTTTCTCCCTGAAAAACAACTTTTTGCGCATCTATAATCCCAATCGATCTAATTGAAGAAAAAGCCGAAAACCTTTTATTCGTACGCAGTTCTTTAAGTATATCAGGGAGCTTAAACCCTGTGACTCTATTGCCTCCCGAAAAAGTTACAAATAATACTTCATTTATGTTTTTAAAAACGCCATCCCTTATGCACTCTTCGGTTGCCTTTTCGACACTTTCTGAAAAGTTATAGCCCGGCGGAGTTGACAAAGGTTTTTCTTCATTATACAACCATTCATTATATGTATAACCCCACCTTCTTTTTGCAAGTAACGGGTCAAGGATTCTTCTCTCACTTGGAATCGTAAATATATCTCCTGTCAGTGCATCTCTTTTAAGCAGTTCTGGTACACTTAACGTTTTAGAATCTCTTAACTCATTAGGGACACTATCCCCGTGTAAGAAATCCCACACATCCAACTCGTCGGAATTAATCCACCGTCTAATCTGATTTTCATGTGCACCTCTAGGGGCATTTCTTATGCATTCCATGGCGTCAAGCCATTTGCCAACGTCCGGTGTACTGTTCGTACTTTGTGCCATAAATCTCTCCTGTTTACGATTTTGCTTGTTCCTATCACCTTCTTTGAAACCGTCTTTGAAACAGGAACTAACTTTCACTATTCCTTATGACCACAGTATATCATTTCCCTAACCGGTCCGCCACATATTTCTGTTCTCATTCTCTACCTTCCCCCTTCCGTCCCAAACAGCTTCTCTTTATACTCCGGAGCCTGCACTAGTAGCTTGTACCGCTCATTGCCGCACTGGAACAGGCATCTGCCCTTCGAGGAAGTCCGAATGACCTCAAACTCACAGTCCTCGAGTTGCAGAAGATCCTTATATTCCTCCGTCTCGACATTCCCGGGATAGAACAGGAACCGATGCGCCGGGATGGAAAGAAGCGGCTTCGTGAATTCCTTCACGCCTGGCAGAAGGAAATCTTCGACGTTTTGGCTGGTCAAAATCAGGAAACTGTCGCGCTTGCGGTTCCGCTTCATCATATTCCGGACATACTCCACAACCACAGGGCTTGTGAGGAATAGATAAAACTCATCCAGCACTCCAACGGCATTCCGTCCGCCGAGGAGCTTGTCGGAGATGTAGGACAGGAGATGGAATAGCACTGCGTCCTTCAGATCCGCATTGGATTCGAGGAGCCCCTTCACGCCAAATGCCACAATTCCATCCTGGGGAAGGTTCGTGATGCCGTCAAAGAAGATGCTGTCTGGGCCCTGAGACATGGAACAGATGCCAATCAGGATGCTCTGCAGTTCCTCCACCCGGAACAACCCGCCACCGACATCCGTCCCTTCTGCCGAATCAAGCACTCCGGTTTCATAACCCATCGACTCGGTGCTCCGGATTCGGTCAAAAATCTGGTACACGTACCGATAGAACTCCCGCATCGTCGGAAACGCCCCGTTTGGCAGCCGATCCGCATTCAGGTTGCTGATCTCTTTGCTGTCATAGAAGTTCATCAACAGCACCTCCAATACATCCAGTTCCTTCCTCGAAAAATGCTTGTAAATCCGGAAGAAGTCCTTCAAAAACGAGATGTGCATAGACAACGGTTTTCCTGCTGCGGCAAATGCCTCCGGACCGGCCCCGGTTTGCTTTTCATGCTCGACAAGATCCTCAACCGCCCAGCGCTTCGGCTCCAGGATGTTGATGTGGTACCGGCCACTCATAAAGTCAAGGTAGGTGCCGCCAAGGGACTTCACTAGTGTCTCGTACTCTTCCTCCGGATCCAGAAGATACAGGCTCTTCCCCTGCTCGATGACATTGGTTGCAAGGAACTTCGTAAGGAAGCTCTTACCCTGCCCGGGGCTTCCGAGGATCACGATGTTGCCGTTTGTGACATCGAACGTGCGGCGGTCGGGATCTAGGTAGACATCGGTTCCATTTTCCGCGCGCCCGATGCGGATCCCATGAGAATCCATTCGTCCCGAGTACGAAAACGGATACAGGTTGGCGACGCTCCCCGCCGGAAGCGGCCTGCAGTAATCAAGATCGAAATGGTTCTTTCCGAGGGGATTTACCGTCTGTATGCCCTCCTTTTGACGGAGCGTGAGTTCATCCGCTAAGATCCGGTCGGCCATGAGTGCTGCCCGAACATCTGCCTTGCGGCTCTCAAGTTCCGCTCTGGTAGAACCTTTGATCTCCAGGAACACGGAGCAATACAGAATCCGCTCCCGCTCCTTCCGCATGGTCCGGAACATCTCCGAGACATCCTGCAGATTCTCGCCCGCATTTACTACGTCCGGCAGGCTTTCCGCTCGATTCGTCTCGTACACGGTGCTGCGGGAGCCTCTCGTGATCAGTTTTTCCTCCTCCAGGCTGGTGATCCGCTTATAGAAGATCTTGAGGCTTACGCCCGGCATCCCGGCGATGTCCTTGAGGATCGCCTGGCTGGTCGTGGTCGGCTGGTACTCCCGCAGGGCCATGTAATGCCGGAAGGTGTCCCCGACGATGGCCTCGTCGATTCGGAAGCTGATGATTCCCGGCATGACCCGTTTCCAAAAGAGGGAGAATTCATACTCCGCTTTCTGTTTTTCCTTCTCCTGTTTCTTTCGTTCCGACTCCTTCTTGGCAAAATCCGCCTTCCGGTTGGCAGCACGTCTTGCCTCCTCCTGCTTCTGCATTTTCCGAAGAAGCTTCTGCTGTCTTGCCTTTTCCTTCGCTGTTCGCTTCGCCGCTTTCTTCTGTTCTTTCGTAAATGCCTGCGGGAAGACTTCGCGTTGTGAAAACGGGTTTGTCCCAAACAACTCCTCCCCGAGATCCTGCGGAACCGTCTTCTTCGGTGAGGCAACCGACGTCCCAGGCTCTTCAGGCGTTACTGACTCCGTTTTATTCGGCGCAGGGCTCCCCGTCTCCTTGATCCGGTCTCTCGTCACGTACTCATAGAAATCCTCTTCCCGCCACTGCTCCGCGAACATACTTCCGCAGAAGTAAATCCCCAAAAGATGCCGCACACCCGACTGCTCCAGCATCGAGTTGGCAAAGCCGTGCTCATGCAGCTTCTTTCCGATCTCTGCAGCGCGAAGATACAGCCGTTCATCCGTCCAATCAGATTCCATCGTGAGGAGCACAAAGAACTGCTTTGACGATGTCTTCTGTCGGTGCCGGTTCTCAAATGCGGACAAATCCTTCTCAAGAAGCTCGCGAATCTCCGGCCGCGTTTCTTCCATGATGCGCTTCCTAAGAAACCGCATGTTCTCTTCCCCGATTTCGGATCCGTCGGTGCAGAACACGCTTAAATCATCCTCATTCTGCAGAAGCTGCTTCATCTGCTCAATCTGGTATTCGATCACACCTTCCGGCAGGACGGTTAGGTTGTTCGGCATGATACGGAAGAATGCAATCACACCGGCTCCTGTTTCCACGAAATCCCTGCGGAAGCCCTTGATACCGAACAAGGTCTTGAACTCCTGCTCCCGGACCGGCAACACCTTTGTGCCTTTCGCTCGGGGCGCTGAGGTTTTGATCAGCAACAGAAATGCTACGATGGAGACAATACAGATGCCTCCGGTTACTGCTAAAAAGATCATCTTGTATTCCCTCCGAACACTTGCTTACCAAAGAAAAACCGGACCGAGTGCTTCAACACCTTGAGGATTGTATTTTCCCCAATCCGGATGGTCATTACCGCTATCCCGACCGTCACATAGACCGGCAGCCAGAACCGCAGGTACAATGCGGCAAATACCGACACCACGCCCATTAGCGCGATCGCCGCCACGGCCGGCAGACTCCACAGCCACTGCGTCGGTGTCGCGCTTAAGTTTCTTGGATAAATGTACGTTTTCATGCGGTTCCTCCTCTCCGGCTTCTGCCACCGCTGCTGGAACTATCCGTTGATGCACTGGCTGCTCTGGCTGTACCCGCCGCATACGCTGCCCTGACTGCGCTGCCTCTGGCAAATCCACCGACCAGCATCCGAAGGCTTCCCGCCGCATGGATGACGGCGAAGAGATTTGCGCTGTTGCTCTGCACGATCCCAAATCGCTGCATCAGCTTGTCGACCTCACCGGACGCAAGGAAGATCGCGAGCCCGAGAAATAAGTGGTCCACGCACATCTTGCTTCCGAGCGCTACCGCGATGATCTGCAGGCACGCGGACAGGCCGATGCCAATCGTCTGCTTCGCCCAGTCGACAAATCCGTCCATGTAGCCTCTGGGGATGGAGATCATGTAAAGACACCCCATGACGATCATGACAAAGAGTTCAAATCCTCTCTTAAGAAACTTGAAGTACACAATGATCAGACAGATGAGCATGACGATGTGCACGACAAGCACGAGAAGCGCTCTCACCACGCCGACCGGCAGGGATGAGGTAAATGCATCCGAGCTCCACATGTCCGAGTAGAACAGACTGCTCCCGGTGATGGCATAACCGATGGTTTCCCCGATCGAAACAAATAGCTTATAGACGGGGACCGGAAGCGCATAGAACAGATTGGCCGCTAAAAATCCCCGGACGAAGTTCAGACAATAGTCCATCACTCCCCCCGAGGATCCTTTCGTGTACTGGATTGCCAGGTCAAATACGGCCAGAATACAGCCGATACCCCACAGTCCCAGACCTATGGTGTAAATCTTGTTGATGATTCCCTGAATCACCGGCTGATCGAAGATCACGAGTCCCTCGCTGGCAATCTGTGCGATTACCCAGGTGCAGAACTGCGCGACATACCCTCCGATTGCCTCAATCAGCTGGCTTAAAAGCCATCCAATCATGCCATCACCACCTTTCCGGTTGTATTTTCCGAGTTACAATGATCTCCAACTTCTGGACACAATGTCCAGAAGTTACCACCCGCCAAGCGAGTATGCGAGGGTTGCCCCGCCGCCGCAGAGGACCAGGCAAATCAGGAGGATGATCAACAGTGTCCAGTTGATGTCCTGCTGCCTGCGGTACTGCACTCCCTGCCAGATGAGCACCACCACGAACACGATGCCGAGGATTCCCGTCAGGAACGGAAAAACCACGTTCATGATGGATTTGATCTGAGATTTCACATCTCCGACCGCACTGTTGATGGCACCGGCCACATCCAGAAACACCGGCGACAATGCTACTGCTAACGATTTTCTCATGAGCTTACTCCTTTCATTTCGGGCTATGCCCGTTTATCTGAAGGCTGCTTTCCTACTGCGGAAAATGCCTGCAGTTCACGATAAAACAAATACGGGCTCCGGCTCTTCGGCTTCGAAGGCTTCTTCCGGCTCCCGTACTTGTTCTGGTTCTTCCGCCGCCATCGGGATTGGAATCTCGATGTCCTCGGCTTTGGTTTTCATCTCCGGCTCAGTGAACCGTAGTCGCCGGTGTTCCTGAAAACTGTAATACTCATCCGTTCCGCTCGCGACAATGATGTGATCGCATAGTGGGATGTGCAACAGGCTCCCCAGTCGGCACATCCGGTCCGTGATCTCTACGTCCTGCCGGGATGGATCCAAACTGCCCGACGGATGGTTGTGGAGCATCATGACCTGTGTCGCGTTCGAAAGGCACATGGCCTTGATCAGTTCCCGCGGCTCCGCCAGGGACATATTCAAGGTCCCAATACTGCAGATGGAGAAATTGATGGGACACAGATCGTTCCGAAGGTTGATGATGCAAACCGCCTCCCGATCAAAGTCCGCAATCAAACCTTTCAGCACCCGCGCCGCATCCATCGGCGTCTTAATCGGCGTCTCCGACCAAAGCGGCCGCTCCGCCTTCAACCGAACCGACACCTGCTTTAAACGAAACGGTTTCTTTTCCATCTTCATCGACAATCACCACCTCCTCTACATTGACGACCTGGCCTTGTTCGTCTTGATTAATCAGCCGTTCCAGTTCCTTGCCGAGCCAAACATCCTTCAGCTCCTCGGGCATACTCTCACCCCCTTTCAGCGGATAATAAAAAGGCAAGTCTCTCAAACGAAAGGCTTGCCTCGAACTGCGTTCGCAGCGTGGTTACTGTTTTCGGTTTTTACTTATCTCTTTTTCCGTACTTCTCGCGGTTAAGCGCCAACGCAACAATGTTGGCCGTGTTTCCGAAAAAGGCCAACACAACTACAAGGAAAATTAACAATATACCGCGTGGCATATTTGATTTATCGATTGGAAGAAGGATTATGGTTACCATTGCCACAATGGTTGACAGCATCAGCATAACAAACAGCGTTTTCTCAGACTTTTTGTATTGCGCCTCACTAAGCTCAAGGGCGCTCTTCAGATTATCCTCTGCCGCATCAGCATACTTTTCCGCTTCCAATCTCTGCCCGGATAAGATTTCATTGATGCTCACACCGTAAATATCGGATAAAAGCGTGAGGCACTCCACCGGCGGCATGTAATTCCCATTCTCCCACCTCGAGACCGTCTTGTTGGTGACACCGACCTTTTCTCCGAGCTGCTCCTGTGTAAATCCTTTTTCTTTCCGGAGCTCATTTAAGAATTTTCCGATTTTAACTGTATCCATATCAGATACCTCCTCGTCATTTGATGCCTTGAGTTTATCTGTTACAGACAAAATAGTCTTTACCATAAACAGCGAATTGAAGAAAAATGGTGCGATTACCCAAGAAAAGCGAATCCCGAATTGACACTGCTATCAGCCATCGTGGAGTCTATTCTGATTCATGCATCTTCGCCGTCAGATCATGAAGGCTCTTGTCATGCTGTTCCCGGGAGATGGCTCCTTTTTCCAGAAACTGGTCGAGCAACGCCTTCTGCCTCAGAAACAGTTCATGATTTTTCTGTTCGTGGGTCATCGCATCCCACTTTTCATCTTCAATGGAAACGTCCATTTTTGTCGTTTTTTCTCCTTAAAACCGGGTAGGGCTTGTTACACAAACTTCGTATTTTGTGTAACAAGGGTTTGTTATGTTAGAGCATAAAGCTTAGGCAGGAAAATTGCGATTTTGTTTTCTTTCTGCTCTTCCATAACCAACCTTCCATTCCCTTCCCGGCGCGGTTTATTTCAGGATTGCTTCCGCAACCTGCTGAATACTCATGCCATCGGTCACGAGAGCATCCTCCTCCGACGCAAAATGAGAAAGCGAGCTAAGGCTTGCCTTAAGCCACTCTTCAGTTCTCCATTCACATTTCCCATCGTTCATAAATCGGGCAGCCAGATGCTCTCGATTGCAGACCAGCGTCACGCTCTTCACGTCCATCTGCAAGTCGGCGATACCCTTCTTAATTCTCTGATAAATCTGCCTGTCATCCATCAGCCATACCAGCACAATCTGACGGCAGGCGGAACATTTTCCGTAGTTCGAGATCATATGAAGGATATTATCGACGGCCATCGCTCTTGTCTCAGCGTTTCCGACAAATGGATGGATATCCATGCACCAGTCCCCGTCGATAAACGCGGTGCCGGCGCAGGTGTCCGCGATATACTTTCCGACCGTTGTTTTTCCGACTCCCATCGGTCCGTTGATTACAATCACTCTCATATAAACTTACCTATATATTCATTCAGAATCCTTGCCATTACCCTCGGTACATTTTCCACAAATTCCTGATACTGCCTTTCATCCGTCGGGTCGTAGTTTGCGGGGAAATCAGAGATTCCCTTCAGAATCACTAACTCTTTATTATTGACATGGCAGACATTTGCAACTGCCGCAGCCTCCATGTCGCAGATATCGATATTATACTTTCCAAGCAGTTCACAATCCTCTTTGAAAACAAGGGGCTTGTCCCGGGAAGCGATTGTCTGATTCCCCTTGACAGAATACTTTGACAGGTCGATATGCGTAATGTTTCTATCCCGGAAAGGTTGCCCTCTCTCAATAAAGTCGCCGTCGCTTTGTATCGCCGTATCGGGAACCAGTATATCCGTCAGGCTGTACCGGTTATTGACCCCTGCTGCCGTTCCGGCCAGGATGAGCTTCTCCGGGTTGAATCGGTCGATAATATACTGCACGGACGCAGACGCGTTACTCTTCCTCGGTCCGGACTTGAATATCAGGACCTCTTTGCCGTTCATGGTTGTCTCAAAGTATTCGCCGAAAATGTAAGGCTTCAACTCTTTGATTTCGTCCTTAAAATATTCCTTTACAAATGCCCACTCCTTGTTGGCAGCTACAAGTATTCCGATCATATGCTCCTCACTTTCCGTCCATTATCAGGCATTGAGCCATCCCGGGTTCCGCATCCTCGTTGCTTCTGTTTTCTCCTCCTGCTTAGGCAAGATAATTGCGATTAAACACTACTGCATTTTAATGCTGCAATCATCGTTTCTAATCTTCGTATATCCGTAATTCCGGGAGACACCACCCGAACATCAGATCCATAAGATTCAGAATGGCATCTTCCTGTGCTGCCGTCTTCGTTTCCCCTCTTATTGACTCAAGCAGCTTATACATATGGTCTCTGCTCATTCCGAGCACTTTATATTTGTATGCGATTTCCGCAATCTGCCATAGAGGCTCCTCTCTGGAAACCGACTTTAGCATTTCATTGCAAAAGTTCTCATCCGGCTGTGCGGATATGTGTTCATAATATTCTTCGAAATCCTGTGAGGCCTCTTTCACTTCAGCATTGTCACTGTCTTTCCCGATGAGAATTGCATCCTTCAGCAGTTCAAATGCGGAAAGATCAATCAGTTCCAGAAAACGTTGATACTCCCAATCATCCGAAAAATCAAGACACTCTTTCGCAGCATCAAGGATATGCTCAAGACGCCATTTCCGGTTAATCCTCTGAATATGTTTCCTGCCCAAAATGATTAAGGTATGGTTCGACGGGCAGCAGGCGAACATAATCAATTCTTTAAGAACTCTTTCGGATGTATCCGCCGAATACGTGTGAAGGCGCGGAAGCTCCTCAATCGTAAAACCATCGATTGCTTTCAGCGCATTGCATACCTGTCGAGAATAAGGGCCGTTACTCATAGTTTCTGTTCCCACCTTTACATACTATTTTTCCTGCCGGTTCTCAGCCCAGTCCCTAAACACCTGTAGAATCGTTATCAGCTTTGTCGGATCTCCGCAGCCCTGGAATTGCCCTTTTTCGACCTCGCAGACCATCCAATCGTCATCATCGGCAAGATTATGCTCTATCCGTTCAAAAGCTTTCCCTTCAAGCTCGGTCCCATAAATGCTGATTTGCACAGCCCATCCCGGATTATCCAGCGTATCAATCCGAATCATATACATATGCTCCCAACCCCCATTGCATTGAGAGCGAAACCACTCCTGCAACCATTGTAATATATCCATAGCATTCTTCTCTCCCGGATTTCTCTTGCGCAATTATCTTCAAATTTAATTGACTAACATAGCGAAACTCTTTTTTGACATTCCTTAACTCTATGCTCAACTTCCGAGTCATCAATAGTAAATGTCCATTCTCTCAATCTCATCTTGTCTCCACCCTATTCAAAAATATTATCTCTTAACGGCAAAATTCATAATCCCGTTGATGGAATGAATCACAAAAAATGGAACCGCCGTTCCTGCCAACAGGTAATTTCTCTGCCAAAGTCCTAAAAACAAATAGTACAACGGAACAACGGCAAACTGAGTGATTATGATCAGCCATCCATACTGGTAACCCATATAGTACAGTATCCATCCAATAAAGTTGATCAGGATCATCAGAATCATAAGAAAAAGGAATATCTTTTCTTTTGTTGTTTCTTTCGGAATAAGTTTAACATCATCCCTTACGATCAACATCAGCAGAATCATAGACAAAATACCAAATATTCCCTGTACTGTACCAATCCATTTAATCTCATTCGACATATTCATGATTGGATTTGATGCAGATTTTATCAATGGCATAACGATATATGGAATCTCTTGTATCACAAATGCTGCTATACCTATAAACGATATTCCCAAGTAATAGTTCTTGAACAAATGTAAAAACTTTATCATATTCCCCGTCCCCTAGGTCCATTACCGTTTTATAATCATATTACATCTGCCCCAAGACTCATCTTTATACTTGAATGCGTCAGAAGTATTTTGTCTTTCTGTAAATCCGACGCCCTCATAACATCTCTTGGCTCTTGCATTCTCAGGAAACACATTAAGCTGTACAGCCAAAGCATCCGAATCAGAAAAGGCATTTTGCACGGCTAGCTTAATCATTTCTTTCCCGATTCCTTTACCACGAACGGATGCATCAACCATAACAAATTTAAGCATCCCTTCATGAGTCTCCTGATTAAGCGAATAGCAATAGAATCCAACAACATGTCCTTCATCATCTACTGCAACGAAAGGAGTGTCCCCGAATTTCCCCGCTATTTCCGACAAAAAACTCCTAAGTTTTTCTTTTTCAAGCGGGTACGGAACTAGATTAGCGCACCACATCATATATGTTCTTTCATCTGTGATCCATGTCTTGACCACATCAAAATCATCGTCAATATTAAATAATCTAATTTTCATTTTACCTGTCCTTATATCCAATAATGGACCACTAACCCCGTCCCCCTGGTCCATTTAAGCATACATCATTATACCCAAAAATCCAATTGTGACTTTAATTTATTTATACAATGGGAAAATCCCGCGGATGGCGGGGTGAAGCGGAAATAGGAAATGGTCCGGTGGACCATTTCCTCGCTGAACCGACCGACGCAGGCGCTCTGCGCCGAGGAGACCTTGAACCCGGGGTTCAAGGAACTCATCGGTGCAATTAAAAAGAGCAGCCAAGTATGGTTGCTCGCAAACTTACACTTTTTGAAAAACAAAAAAGCAACCAAATACTTGGTTGCTCTTTTTAATCGTGCGGAAGGCGGGACTTGAACCCGCACGCTCGCAATGAGCACAAGATCCTTAGTCTTGCTCGTCTGCCAGTTCCGACACTTCCGCGTGTCTTAACGACAAGAAGTATAATAGCAAAGGAACCGCTAATAGTCAACGATTTTTAGCAAATTAAAGTGTCTTTCTTTAGCGCACTAAATCAGAAAATTCAGACTATTGCATGCCCCAGTAAATATTGGTGCCATGGCTCATAATAAGCCCCCTTCAAATGCACTCCATCAGAGGTCCATTCAGAGTTCAAATTACCCTCTTCATCATCCACTGCCTCGTTAATATTAATATAGAAAATCTTCTTTTCATCAGCCAGTTTTTTGATAGCCTCATTTCTAGCCTCTATATTTGTATTGTTGTAAAGCTCGTCATTGTCATTTTTTTCTTTATTAACATGCATAATGCTGTTAATGTAAACAATGGCATTAGGCTGACTGGCCATTATTCCATCCACAACTTCCTTATAAGCTGCTCCAAATGACTCTGGATCACCAATGCCTATCTCATTGATGCCTACCATTATGTATATTTTGGTAAACTGCTGTCCCTCAAGGGCTTCCCAGAGGGTGATTTTCCGTCCATCTTCCATCTGAATCCATTCCTTATCCCGGATATCATAAATGGTAAGTGACTTCTTGGCATAGAAAGTAGCTCTAGTGTCAAGAGCCTCACAGTACTCAGAAAGTCCCACCATACGAGAATCACCTATAAACAGTGCATCCTCAAAATAACTATCATCCACAGTGGTAAACTTTTTCCTGTCATCCTTTGGCGTATCCGGTTTATTATGGCCGCTCTCAGGCTTAGATGTATTGTTGTTAATATTGTTTTCCTTTTCAACCTGCGCATCAGCCTGAGGCTTCTTAACAGGTGAATCTGGACTCCAAGGATAAACACCATTTGCAGCTGCTGTAAGAACAGTTGATAAAATAGGTCTATCCAAGATACCGCCCCAATATGGAGAGTACATCCCGTCCTTTGAATAAAAAGCTGTCACAGATAACCCTATGGAGCTTATAATTATTAAGCTAATCAGAAAAAATCCTTTTATTTTCATATATTTCCCCAAACTAGAATCTAAGATACATAAATGGATTGCCAGAGGAATTTGCAAGACTGAAAACTGCTACCCAGAACAATCCAAACAATCCTAGTACTATCAGAAAATTATCCTTATGTTTCTTATAAATATTAGTAACAAATGGCATACTGAAGAATAGGCCAAGTGCTAAAAATGGCCAATAACTCTTCAGGCACTTGATATAGTCACTTCTATTTACCGCAATACTAATATCCCAAATTGGAAATAGTCTAAGTAGGTAAAGTCGCAAATCCTTGAAAGAATGAATGGCAAAAATCACCCAAGTAACAGGGATAATAACCAAAACATTAATGCGTCCAATTATCATGTAAAGCCATTTAACATGGGATAACACGAACTTCTCTATCATAATGATAAGGCAAATCACGCCTGCCCAAATCAGAAAATTTAAAGTAATTCCATGCCAAATGCCAGTGAAAATCCACACTACGATAAGATTAAAGGCGGTGCGTAACCAACCCTTGCGATTGCCTCCAAGTGGGAAATACACATAGTCTCTAAACCATGTTCCAAGTGTACTGTGCCATCTTCTATAAAAATCTGAAATAGAAGAAGCAAAATAAGGCTGATCAAAGTTCCTAATAAATGGGAATCCAAGCATGATGCCCACACCTGCTGCCATAAGAGAATATCCCCAGAAATCAAAATATAAATCAAGGGAATATGTATATGCTCCAAGCCATGCAAGTGGAGTAGAGATACTTTCATATCCTATAGTCTTGATATCATTCCAAAGAATAGCCAGGTGGTCTGCAATAATAACCTTGAAGAATAAACCAATAACAAAATACTTAAGGCCATCCTCTATCCTGCTAATTACTTTATAAAATCTGGCGCCAAATTTATCCTGTCCCTTACGCCAGAAGTCATTCTCAATTATGTAGTTAAATCTAGCAATTGGACCTGAAATAATCTGAGGGAACATCAAAAGATAATTAGCCAAATCGATAAAGCTAGTGCCACTTATCATGCCTCTAAAAGAATCAACCTGATATGAAATCAACTTGAATACAAAATAACTAAGTCCGATAGGAATAATAATGCCAAGCTTCAGCACTCCACACGCCTTAAAAAAGCCAAGCAAGGACACATCAAGAATAATCCCAAGAGCCAAAAGCCACTTCCATCTCCTATAGATGTTAATCTTGGCGAAACACCAAGTCACAAAAGTCCCCGCAACTAAAACAACAATGAGAATAGGTTCATTGATGTAATAGAAAACAAGGCTCTCTGCTAGCAAGGTCCATGGTCTGAATTTGGCCGGTGTAAGATAATATATTATTAAAAAGATTGGCAACAATCTAAAAATAAAATTCAAATCTGAAAAGGTCATTTTCATTCTCCCATACAATAACTCACATTTAGTATACCTTAAATCTCAAATATTTTACATATTTGAGCAACAATCCGTTTAATCTTGGCAATTATCGCTAGTTTTGCCACCTATGCCGGACCCTTTTCGATAATCTTGCAAAAAATTAAAAAAATTACCATTTATCCCTTGACGCAGCATAGATGGTTTGTTATTATAATCAAGTCGCGCGGAAGTGTCGGAACTGGCAGACGAGCAAGACTAAGGATCTTGTGCTCATTGCGAGCGTGCGGGTTCAAGTCCCGCCTTCCGCATCCTTTAAAAGAGAGTAACCAAGTAATTGGTTGCTCTTTTTTGTTATACCACCTCACCCCGCCTTCCGCAGGAAGCAGACCTCATTCAGTTCCATCGACATAAAAAAATCACAAAGGCCTCCAAATTGCTTCATAATTTAGACACAGGGTTTGATGTATAGTTTTAATTACACACCACTTAAGTTACTAGTTTCATTTAGGGGGATTAATGTTTTCACAGTTTCATAGTCTTAAAAGAGGAGGTAACTGCTATGAATGAAGAAAACATTAAGCGAATGGAATCACGACTTGCAAGAGCTTACAAAGAGGGACACTATAAAGAGGACTTGGAAAAGATGCTTGAAGAGAAGCATGGTATTTTACATAATATTGCAGAGGCAATATCTTCAATTTTCTGCTAAGAAAAAAGCGCTAACCCAGTTGTATGGGCTAGCGCTTATTTTTAATCAACTTGTACTATTGGAAGCTCAAACCAGAATGTTGCTCCTTTACCTCTAATAGAAGAAACTCCATATTTGGCTCCGTGAAGCTCTAAGACATTTTTAACAATCGAAAGACCAAGACCTGTGCCCTGAAGCGCTCTCTTATGAGTGGTCTTGTCCTTGTAGTATCTATCCCAAACATAAGGTATGTCCTCTTGCTTTACTCCATTTCCTGTATCAATAACTTCGATCCGAAGGATGCCATCCGTCACTTTCTGAAGGACCGTTACTTTTTTGTCCTCACCTGTGTAGTTGATAGCGTTATTTACCAGATTGTAAATAACCTGATACATCTTCTGCTCGTCAGCCTCCACATATATCTCATCATCATAGATGAAATCAATAGTGTAACCATCCACCTCTCTAAGCTTGTTATATCTTTCAAGGACATGTTTAATGCTTTCAGTAATATTGTAAACTGCAGGTTTGATGGTGATAGTGCCTGCCTTTAGCTTTGAAATATCAAGCATATCATTAACGAGATCTGTCAGACGCTCTGTCTCTTCTATTATAGCCTGAACATTTTCTGGAGTATTTTCTCCTGGGATATCTCTCATAACCTCTGCATATCCCTTAATCATAGTAAGAGGCGTTCTAAGGTCATGGGACACATTTGCAATCAACTCTTTTTGAAGAGCATCTGCTTTACCTAATTCCTTGGCAGCGTAATTAAGGGTGTCTGATAACTCGGCCACCTCCATATAGTCACCGGAATCAAATGTAACAGAGTAATCTCCCTGAGCAAGTTTTTTAGCTCCATCATTAAGACTGATGATAGACCTAGACACACTTTTTGAATTAACCACAGCAAGAACAAAAGCAAACACAACCATGATAATTGAAATCATCTTCAGCTGTGCTTCGAGAGTGGTAACAGTGGCATCAATAGGAGTAAGCACTGAATTAATCATAACCACAGTCTGTCCATGGTCGTTTTCAACTATGCTGACATAGATAACAGACTCAGCTCTATCATCACCTATATTTTGTCTAAACTCAGATATAGTTGTGGTCTCTCGTCCAGAAATGGTGTACCCAACTCTGCCTTCACCTTGATTAATCTCACCATTCTCCGACTCCGGTGTAGCACCAGAAATAATCTCAACGCTTTCTTGATTACCAATCAACTGCTGAATTAGGAAGCCCTCTTGGCTATCTTTTTGCATCTCGCTTCCCTTGTACTCAACAACAGCTTTACCCCCATTAGCCACGGCTGTATCATAAAAAAGGCCAAAAATATATCTAGGCATGCCCGCTATATGAGAATTTGGAATGTAATCTGCATTGTACAAAGTGTTTCCAAATCTATCGGTAATAAATATGCCCAGGTTGTGACTGGCAGCAATTTCTTCTATGATGTCACTATCATCCTCTTTGTTGCGGACCAACTCTTCAATCTGGCTGAGAACAGTCTCCGTCTCTCTTCTTTTAATCATTTTGTAGAAATCATTTAGATATACTATCTGAAAAAGCCACAGCACTCCTAAAAGTACTATGGCAAAGATTAAGAATATGCAAAATGTCTTCCATCTAATACTAAAGCGACTATTATTCAAAGGAATCCTCCAAAACCAAACTATGTCTCAAAACGATATCCAATACCCCTAAGTGTCACCAGCAATTTTCTATATTCCCCCAAACTATTTCGCAATAGCTTAATATGAGTGTCTAGAGTCCTATCGTCTCCATAATAATCGTAGCCCCAGACGTGAGTAATGATTTGGTTTCTTTGAAGAGCAATATTTTTATTCTTCGCAAGATAGAAAAGTAATTCATATTCCTTAGGTGACATCTCAACTCGCTTGCCGTCAATAGATACCGTCCTTGCAGTGAAATTAATCTCAAGTCCCTCGTATTTTAATATGTCAGCCTGCCCCTCAGTTGTTCTGACACGACTAGTAACTACCTTCACTCGCATCATAAGTTCCCTAGGTGAAAATGGCTTGATTACATAATCATCTACTCCTGCCTCAAAACCGTGGATTCTATCATACTCCTCGCCTCTAGCAGAAAGCATAATAACAGGAATATCCTTTATCTTTTTTATCTCTGTGCAGGCAGAAAAACCATCCAACTCAGGCATCATAACATCCATAATAATGACATCATAATTGCTATTATCTTTAACCTTTTGGATGGCATCCATACCATCAGTAGCTTCTTCAATTAAATAGCCTTCAAACTCACCGTATTTGCGGATAATTGAACGAATCTTTTCCTCATCGTCAACTACCAATATTTTTTTCATATACGCCTCCTATATGCTATCACATCAAGCATTTTCGCTCCTCAATGTGAATTCTAGGTGATGTAAAATAAATTTTTTAGTGAATATATGTCTTTTTAGCCTTGCGAATTACATAGGAGAAAATAATCCAAACAACAACAAAGGCAAGTAAGAATGCAGCATTGACAGCCTTTGGAAATACAACCTTCTGTGAATCGCTTAATACGCCCTGAATACCAAACACAACGCAAAATGCGCCGAAAATTGCTGACTTTGGCATGAGATATTTTGACAATCCCTGAATATCTGAAACTCTAGCTCTCTCCTCTGCTGTAATAAGCATATTATCCACATCGCCCTTCTTGTAATATCTGATTCCAGAAAAAACAAGATAAGCTCCAAGAGCTAAAACCACGATATCAATAATCAACATAAAATTCATTCCCATAACACATAAAACCTCTCAATTATTTTTTAGTTAATTATAGCTTTTTTCCTATGCTAATTCTATAAAAAACAACTTTCTAAATGTCTTTTGTAAATTTCCATTCAATTCATTAATTATTCACAAGTTATCAGCAAATTCGTTTGAATTAAACCTATTGTTATTGTATTATTAATTTATACTTTGTAGGAGGGTAGGCTTATGGACATCACCAATAAGAAAATATTAATATGCGACGATTCAGTTCTTGCTAGAAAACAACTTATGGATGCCGTAAAGGAAATTGCAGACGGCGCTATTTTCCTGGAAGGCAGGAATGGTACAGAAGCCATCGAACTTTACAAGAAAGAGAAACCCGACATTGTTTTTATGGATATAGTTATGCCGGAGAAAGATGGCAACGAAGCACTTTCAGAAATTAAGGCATTTGATCAAGATGCGGTAATCATCATCGTATCTTCTGTAGGTACACAAGATCAGCTAAAAAAGGCTATTCAACTAGGCGCGAAGGATTTCATCCAGAAGCCTTTTGAAAAAAACCAAATTAGCGAAATTATTGAACTGCGTCTTGGAGGAAAATAATTTATGTTTACACAATTCTTAGGGAATTATTTGCTACAAAAGGGCATAGTCACACGAGACCAGCTCTTTAATGCAATGGCTCGTCTTTCACAGTCACACATCAAGCTTGGTACGATTGCAATCCACGAAGGTCTGATGACTGCTAATGAAGTTGACGAGTGTCTCTATATTCAAACTCGTGAAGATAAACGATTTGGAGAAATTGCTGTAGCACGTGGATATTTATCCGAAGAAAATGTCTCAGATTTGCTATCTAAGCAAACTCCAGACTATATTCTATTGGGCCAGAATCTCGTAGAAGATGGAATTATCAGTTATGAGGATTTGGAACGAATAATTTTCGACTATAAAGCTGACAATGAATTATATGATTTGGAGCTTGATGTAGAAAATAGCGGACTAGTTCAATCCATAATTGAAAAGTTTTTCCTCGTGGCAGAAATGCCTGCTAACGATTTAAACGTAATGTACTTGGAGCTTATGTTTAACAGTTTGATTCGCTTTATTGGCGAGGATTTCTCTCCTCTCACACCAATGATTGTGGACGAGTATCCAATTACATTTGGAGTATCGCAAGCTGTAATCGGAGACAGAGATTACATCACACATATTGATTGTGATAGAGAAACCGCCATCGCTTTCGCATCTAGATATGCAAAAGAGGATTTCAGCGAATTCAATGAATATGTAATTGCAGCCCTTGAGGATTTCCTAAATCTACACAACGGTCTGTATATTGTAAATGTATCAAATCAGCAATCTAAAAATATAGAACTGGCACCACCAGAGATTACCGAAGAAGGTGTACTAATTGGAGTTAACAAATGTGTGGACTTCCCTGTAGCGTATCCATTTGGAATCGTTCATTTAATTGTTTCGTACTAAAAAAAGAGCCCTAAGGGCTCTTTTTTAATATTATTAAATTCCGAGGAATCTCTTAACCTCTGAGCACATATCAGCAACTTCTACTACTGTATCGTGAAGTACTGCAGCGCTTCTGATTTCTTCGATTGCATTAGGAACATCTACCTTAGCAAGCTCAGAAAGCTTGTCAACAAGTACAAAATCCTCTTCCTTCTCGTATGCAGAATCGATAGCTCCCATTACCGCACGTGTGAACTTGAATGGGCTAGCTGTTGAAGCAATGACTGTTGTCTTGCCATCTGAAGCTTCGCTCTCGTACTTATTGTAAACACATGAAGCAACTGCTGTATGTGTATCGATAACATATCCTGTCTTGTCGTAAAGATTCTTGATAGTCTTGCCTGTCTCCTGCTCTGATGCATAATTGCCATAGAAAGAATCAAGCTTTGCCTTCATGTCTGCTGTAATCTCGTACTTGCCTGTTGTCTTGAGGCTCTCCATAAGCTGTGCATTTTTAGCAGCATCATCTCCTGCAATGTGATAGATAAGTCTCTCTAAGTTGCTAGAGATGAGAATATCCATTGATGGAGAATTAGTAAGGATAAAGTCACGGTTCTTATCATACTCACCTGTAGTGAAGAAATCGTAAAGAACCTTGTTCTCGTTAGATGCGCAGATAAGCTTTGCAATTGGAAGACCCATATTCTTAGCATAGTATGCAGCAAGAATATTACCAAAGTTTCCAGTAGGAACAACTACATTAATCTGCTCGCCGTCCTTGATCTTCTCCTCGCCAAGAAGCTTAGCATACGCATATACGTAGTAAGCAATCTGAGGAACAAGACGACCGATGTTGATTGAGTTAGCAGATGAGAACTGGAATCCAGCTCCATCAAGCTCCTTAGCAAGTTCCTTGTCATTGAACATCTGCTTAACACCAGTCTGAGCCTGATCGAAGTTACCCTTGATACCAACTACATGAGTATTAGCACCCTTCTGTGTAACCATCTGACGCTCCTGGATAGCAGAAACACCATTCTTTGGATAGAAAACTACAATACGTGTACCCTCAACATCTGCAAAACCTGCAAGTGCAGCCTTACCTGTATCACCAGATGTAGCTGTAAGGATAACGATATCATTTTTAATATTATTTTTACGAGCGGAAGTAATCATAAGATGTGGCAAAATTGAAAGTGCCATATCCTTGAATGCAATTGTTGCACCGTGGAAAAGCTCAAGATAGTATGCGCCATCAGCATAAACAAGTGGAGCAATCTCCTCTGTGTCAAACTTGCTGTCGTATGCGCTATTGATACAATGCTTTAACTCATCCTCTGTGAAATCGCTTAAGAAAAGCTTTAATACTTCGTATGCTACCTGCTGATATGACATCTCAGCAAGCTTATCTAAAGAAACATCAAGCTGAGGGATAGATGTAGGAACAAATAATCCACCATCATCTGCAAGACCCTTTAAAATAGCTTGTGATGCTGTAATCTCCTGCTTATTTACATCTCTTGTACTAACATATTTAACTGCCATGATTCTTCCTCTCCATGATTATTAATTTTCTCACAATACTTTAACATACTAAAGAATTAAAATCTACATTTATTCTTTGCAGGCCTTGATTTTCGTCCTATTCAGCATTTTTAGGATTGGAATGCAAGTTTTTTTGTAACATTTAGTGAAAATTAATTGTGATAAAGCTTGTTTCCTTCGTAACGAGGCTCACATGTAAGCTGTACGCCAAGCTGCTTAAATACACCTACATCCACTGAAGAAAGAATAACTGAAGAATGAACCTCGGCACCATCTAATGCAGGAAGGCAATCGTAAGCCTTTTTAGCATTCTCACTGCTGATAGCTTCCATTGAAAGTGCAATAAGGAGCTCATTCAAATGAAGGTGTGGGTTGTTATCTCCTAAATAATTAGTCTTAAGGTTCATAATAGGTGTAAGAACTTCTGGTGAAATAAGCTTTACCTCATCAGGAATCTCTGCCACGTATTTAAGAGCATTTAAAATCATAGCTGATGAAGCGCCAAGCATTTCAGATGTCTTACCTGTGATAATTTTGCCGTCTGAAAGCTCCATAGCAGCACATGGTACACCTGTCTGATCTGCTTTGATATTGGCTGCTGCAACTACCGGTCTATCAGACACAGAAATGCCTGCCTTTTCCATAAGAAGCTCAAGCTTCTGAATTGCAGAATCGCTTCCATCGCCCTTTCTTCTAGCAACAGTAGCCTCGTAATAGCGGCGGATAATCTCCTGCTTTGAAGCATTCTGACATGCCTCATCGTCAATAATTGCATTGCCTGCCATATTAACGCCCATATCTGTAGGCGACTTGTAAGGTGACTCGCCGGAAATCTTCTCAAACATAGCCTTGAGAACTGGGAATACCTCTACATCACGGTTGTAGTTAACAACAGTCTCACCATAAGCTTCCAAATGGAATGGGTCGATCATATTTACATCATTTAAGTCAGCTGTGGCAGCCTCGTAAGCCAAATTTACTGGATGGTTAAGTGGTAAATTCCAAATAGGGAATGTCTCAAACTTAGCATATCCAGCCTTAACGCCACGCTTAGATTCATGATAAAGCTGAGAAAGGCATGTAGCCATCTTTCCTGAACCAGGTCCTGGAGCTGTAACTACTACAAGTGGTCTGGTTGTTTCAATATAATCATTTTTACCAAAGCCCTCATCAGATACAATAAATGGAATATTTGATGGGTAGCCTGGAATAATATAGTGTCTGAATACCTTTAAGCCCAAAGACTTGAGCTTTTTCTCGTATGCTACTGCTGAAGGCTGTTCAGCAAATTGAGTAAGAACTACAGAACCCACATAGAGCCCATAGCTTGTAAATGCATCAATAAGTCTAAGAAGATCCATATCGTATGTAATACCGATATCTCCACGAACTTTGTTTTTCTCGATATCACCAGCCTTGATAGCAATTACAATCTCAGTCTTGTCAGCAAGTTCCTTAAGCATTGTAATCTTTGCATCAGGCTTGAATCCTGGAAGAACTCGAGAAGCGTGATAATCATCAAAAAGCTTACCTCCGAATTCAAGATAAAGCTTACCTCCAAATTGATCGATGCGCTCCCTGATTCTCTTTGACTGCATCTCAGTATACTTTTCGTTACTAAATCCTATGTTTCTCATACACTCTTCTTTCTCAACTATTATTTTCTTTATAGTTTCAAAATGCTCAAACTTACCATTAAGCATTTGACTTTATAATCTTACCATATAACTTTCTCGAATCAACTGCCAATTCATGAAATTTCACACTCTAAGCCTCATCTTTTATCTTACACTTTTACTAGAAAAAGATGTAAATGAAGCCTTTACAAAAAATGAGCCTCCAAATTAATCTTGGAGACTCGTTTTTCTCTTGCAATATTTAATTTTGGTCCTATGCCCTCATCCATTTTTTCTCAAATGCCTCCCAGCCTTCTGATTCTCTTACAAATTTATAATTATCATCCTCGCTGAAATGCTTAAGGGTATTAACACGTAATGTCTGGAATAAAGCAGGATTTACTTCCTGGAATGTCATGTGCTCAAACAGCTTTGACTTTGTATAATCCATCACAGTATTAGTGTTTGACAAAAGGCTATCCAGTATTCTTAATGTCTCTTTCGAATCTTTAAGAGCAACGGCTAACTCTAATTTTCCTGCATTTTTGTGATACTCACCCATTTCAAAAAGTTCTGCAAAAGCACTTTCCTTCTCGATAATTGCTTTGGCTTTTTCAAAATTTTCAGTTTTTACTGCTACCATGAATATCTCAAGAAGCATAACTGATATAGTCTGATAGTTAGATAAAATCTCAGCTTCAAGGGTTTTATATGCCTCTTCATATTGACCTTTCCCATAGTAAATAGTCGCTAACTTTCTCTTTCTATCAGGGTCCTTAGCAGAAAAATAGCTCAAGCATCTCTCCGCATCCTCATACATCTCCTTACGGATATACAATGCATAAAGACCATCAGCTGCTCCAACTCTTACATCCTCATCATGGCTGAATAATAGATTCTGATAGCTTCCCTGAATCCATTTATTGTATTCTTCATTGCTATCCTCACCAAGAATAACGCATCTACTATCAAAAATACCAACTAGAGAAAGCAGCAGGGACTCAGCATTAGGATACTCTTTGGTAACCTCTAGAATTCTATGATAAACTGCCTCGATAGGCTCAGTATCAAACATCTCATATATCTCTTTTATAATACTTGATACCTCAATTTCCGACAGTTCCTCTTTAAATGAAAGAAGCTCATCCAAAGATACATTAAGCAATCTGGCAATAGGGGCTAGTAGAGAAATATCTGGCATCGAAGCACCACTCTCCCACTTATTTACTGCTGGAGCAGTAACACCAAGTCTATTTGCCATCTCTTCCTGAGTCATATTCTTTTCTTTCCTGTGTTTTCGAATAACTTCATTTATTTTCATAAATACCTCCATTTGACTCCTCGGTATTAACAGTTACATACACATTATAGCCATATCTGTTGCTAAACTGTAGTGAATAACTTTTAGCTTTTGTTTTATTTTTTTAACCGCCAGTTATATTTTGTTTCATTATATCAAAAATTGCAGCAGCAAAAAGGCAGCGGACCATAGTCCACTGCCTTTCTAACTATCATCTTATTTCACTGCGCTAGCTATCAAAGATATGATTCCTACGATAATCAGTATTGGGAATGCGATGTAAAGAAGGCCTCCAAATACCATAGCCACTAACATCAATGGGAGAAATACGATAAAAAGCCCTATTTTTAAAATTCCCCATGTAGCTCTAAATGCAAATCCAATCATCTTGCCAAATATCATGAAAAACAGGATAAAAAATAGAATACCCATATCTATACCTCCTTAATTAACAACGTCTATTGGGCTATCATCCATAATAAGCGCTGCGATTATGTAAATTATGATACCGCTTCCTCCAGCAAGTGTAAATGCTGCCCAAATTAATCTTACTATCGTTGGATCAATATTAAAATACTCTGCTACACCTGCACATACACCACAGATTTTCTTGTTATTGCTCTTGTATAATTTTTTACCATTCATAATGCTTACCTCACCTTTCTTTATAAACGGTTGTTTACGTTTTTCTTAAGTAAATAATACAATCCTATGAACCATTAAAAAATCACTATTTAGGTGAATAAATATAGTCTATTTTTCTTTTTTAGCAAAATAGATATAATAATTTTAATAGGAGGATTTTACCATGGGAAGAAAATCAATTAAAGAAGATAAAAGTGTATATTTCAAAGCTCGCGAAGAGGCCGGTCTTACTAGGGCTCAAGCCAGCGAATTGATCGGCTCTATAACAGAAAGCCGACTTGAAAAAATTGAAACTGGCAAGGTATCCATTTATCCTGAAGATGTAGTTGATTTGGCTAACGCTTATAAACGTCAGGATCTATGTAATTACTACTGCACCCATGAGTGCCGTATTGGTCAGGAGACCGTCCCAGAGGTAAAGACATCCTCTCTTCCTGAGATTGTACTTGGCATGCTTTCTGCCCTGAATTCTCTCAACAATCAGAAGGATAGACTTATTGATATCACAGCCGATGGCATCATTTCCGATGATGAAATCGAAGACTTCGTTGCAATACAAAAACAGCTTGAGCAAATCGACCGAACTGTCGAATCACTCAAGCTATGGGTTTCTAATATGATTTCAGAGGGCAAAATAGATAAGAATAAACTATTGTCCAACTGAATGTAATTTTTTGCGGATAGCAAAGATATATACAATCTGAATCACTAGCACCACAATAAGTGCGATAACAAATATAATAAGCAGATTGAGCTCTTTCTTCTCAGTCTTTTCTATCTCTGCTGCAGCTTCGCTATCGTACATTACTACATAGATAGAAAACTTTCCTGTAGAAACAGTAATTGTATTTGGATCATCATCATTGTCGCTGAATAAAGTAGTCTGTCCATCGTGCAGACGAAGCAAATAGTAATTATCTGACAAGCCTCTCATGCTCTCTGGCACAGTGACAACCAATTCTACTGGCTTGTTTGTGTTGCTTACATAACTCCAGTCCTCATCGTCCATCTGGAGATAAATAGATATATCTAAATAACCTGCAATATTAAGACCAGGCTTATCTTTTTTGTATTCTTCTACACCCTTCTGGATGCTATCAGAATCCTCAACTGACAAATCTGAAGCTTTAACAATATTTGCAGAAATCTTTAAATTAACAGTAGCACCTTCTGCTACTCTCTTTAACTGCTCCTCTGTAAGAATGTTTTTCAAAAGAGTCTCATCGTCAGTGATTGTGGCAGTTACTTCCGAAGAATTGTCATTTTGAATATTGATAACGGCCTTTCCCTTACCTACAGAAATCTCTGATTTTGTCTCTGTCTTGCTAGTTACAGCTACAGGGATGTCATCAGTAGACTCCTCCTTTTCCGGGGCTGGTGTCTGCTCTTCTACGATAGATGCCTCAGTTGTCTGCTCCTCTACCTTGGGTGTAGCGGATGCACTATGACTACTGCTGCTACTGCTACTATTACCATTATTTGTGCTAGCTGTCTGCTGTGTAGAACTCTCAGCTGCTGGTGTAGTAGTCTGGGCTGGAGTAGTACTTGTAGCTGGTGTCTCAGTAGCTGGGTTTGTACTATTTGAACTATTATTAGAAGAACCGCTGCTAGTGTTGTTTGAACCATTATTAGATGAACCAGATGGCTGTTCTGCTGCAGGTGCTGGAGTAGGCTGCTCCTGCTGCTCAGGAGTAGTCTCTTCTGGCTCCTCCACAGGAGTCTCTTCTGGCTTCCCTTCTGGAGCTGGCTGCTCCGGCGTGTTAACCTCAGGCTCTTCCACTGCTGGATCTTCTTTCTTCTCTGGTACCTCCACTGGAATTGGCTCAGTCAACTGAATATTTATAGTTGGATAAATGCTGTTTTCAACAATATATTTAGTAGAATCTGTAGTCTGTGCTTTGAATGTATATTCTCCAGGTTCCTCAGAATCAAAATTTGAACATACCCAAGTCACTGGAACAGATACATCTACGTTATATTCCATACTAGTTGCAGGACCTGTAGCTTCTCCACCAGAGCTACTAGCGCTCCCTTCCTCAACAGTATATCTGTCTGCTTTTGCTACCAAAGTACCAGGTAATCGACTAGCAATCTCCCCTTCTGATGTGCCAAAGTCAAATTCTGTCTGTCCAACCTTAAAGCCCAAAAAGGATGTAACTGTGTAGGTGACAACTGTCTCTGCTGACGCCGATAAATCCAAAGATAAAAATAAAAGCACTGATGCTAGCATTATTGAAAATAATCGACACAATTTGTTATTAGATTTCATTTATACGCCCTCAATAATCTGTGAATTTATATCTGATTCTCAAATCGATTGATGTTAGCATATATTTTTATATTATGCAACCTAAAGTTGGAATAATTATCCATAAAGGATATAATAGGCTTATGACAAAATCGACTATTCAAAAAATATTAATAATAACATTTATTATAGTGACAGCTTTAATCCTTGCTCAGGCTATTTTTTATGCCAAAAATTTCTTTGACAGACAGACTAATCATGAGAAGGTAACAGAGATACTTGCCAACAATAATCGTCTCTCTGGTGTTTCACTTGAGGATGAAGTTGAAAATATCAATGATATGATTACCAAGGGCGTATATGACGACACTGATTTAGGACTGTTATATGAACAGGCTGGTCTCATCTACAATCAGATGGGAGAGGAAATGACCTATTACCGTTATCTAGGTTATGCCCTATACTACCTAGAGCAGTCTGATGAGAAGGATTACACGGTCAACATTTACCTGGATTTGGCAGCTCTTCATATTAGCAATCATGCTTATCCAGCTGCAGAGGAAATGCTCAGCCGCGCCAGAGACATTGAGCCCTTTGAGGAAATTTCCAATGTTTCCATAAAAAGCTATGCTTATCGAGTACTTGCTTTACTAGACGCGGATAAAAAGAATTTTACTCAGGCCATTGAATACCTTAACAAATCTCAAGGATTTGTGGACAGCATCATCGGCTCAGACCCAAACGCCGATGACTACACTAGAAATAATCAGATTACGCTTGCCAATATATATGTTCGCCAAGGGTTATTAGACGAATGTGATGCTATATTAGATCAATATAGCGATTCGGATATTACAGAAGCCAAAAAAGAACCTATTTATCTTCGCAATTTTGTAATTCCTTATTATCAGACCCGCTGTCTTTTAGCGCTAGCACAGCATCCCGACTCAGCTTCAGTTGATACAAAAACATCGGTGGATGATTTCGTTAAGCTATGCCAAAACAGTGGCTATGACAAGATTGCTCTAGACACCCTTTTATTAATGCAGGAGTCCTGCCAACCTGATAATATTGAGATGCAGAAATTTCTCACTATTCGCATCCAAAATCTCAGTACGCTAATCATTGAAAACCAGAGTCAGACTTACTCTAGTATTCTTAATAGTCAGGTAAATGATTCTCGACTTTCAATTGCCAAGGCTGCAGAGATTGCCCAAAACACAAAGAGCCGTACAGCACTTACAGTTTTATCCATTATCATAACCTGCTTAATTATTTTGTTCTTTATTATTATCATTTTAAATAGTAGACGTGATGGATTGACTTTCCTCTATAACAGAAGGTCATTTAACTACGATATTGAGCGTATCAAGCGTTCCATGCTGCCATACTCTGTAATTATGCTTGATATTGATAACTTCAAAAATATCAACGACACCTATGGTCATCCAGAGGGAGACAAAGTACTACAAAAGGTGGGCCAGTTCATCAACGCTGAGGTCAAGGCCAACTCTGATGTGCGTGGTTACCGTTACGGTGGCGAGGAGTTTGCTCTTATCATCAGCAAGAACTCCTACCCTCATACCATGGAGATAGCCGAAACTTTACGCCGCAACATGGCCGCCACAACCTGGTCTTTTGCTCCTGATCTAGTTATCACAGTCAGCCTAGGTGTGGCCTCCGGAAGCTTCTCAGAGGATGTTGTTAAAAAGGCTGACGACAATCTATACTTCTCTAAGCAGCACGGCAAAAATCAAATATACACAGATTAAAAAAGAGCTCCGAGTTTTATCCCGGAGCTCTTGATTTATGTCTTACATACAATCTCTATTTATTATTTAGCATCAGTTACTATGTTGTAGTATACATTTGATGTTACCTTGTAAACTACAGCGTAGAATATTGCAAATGCAATGAAACAAATTACAGTTGTCATCATAAAGAATCCTGTATTGAAAAGTCCAAATAAATTCAAAATCTTTGAAATCATAGGGAAGGCAAATGCAAGGTGTAACCCCGCGAAAACCAATGGTATAAAGAACACCACAAGTAACTGCGAATTAATACTTCTCTTGATTTCTTTTTTACTCATTCCCACCTTTTTCATAACCTCAAAGCGACCGGCATCCTCGTAACCTTCAGAAATCTGCTTGTAATAAATGATAAGTACAGCAGCTAGAATAAATACTATACTTAAAACTATTCCGATAAAGAACACGCTTCCATTTAATGCTATATATTCCAATGCCTCATACTCTCGCTCTTCATAATAATACCAGCAATTCTCACTAAGCTCAGAATTTTCCTCTAAAGCATTCGAAACTGCTTCCTTAAGACCTTTGGCATACTCCGCTGCAGTCATGGAAGAATCATTTAAATCAAAACTATACTTCCATGTAAACATATTATACCAACGGTCATTCGCTGATGCCTCAAAAAACTTCATAGTATCACTATAGTCACTGACAACAACACTAATCATAGGAACAATGTTTCCAAGGTAATAATCTGAAAAAATCTCTTCTGTTCCTGGATTTACACACTTATAAGTTCTAGATCTTCCATCCACAGTCAAGTTAATTGTATCGTATTCTTTTGCTCCCTTAGATGAAAAAACAAGTGCCTCACCATCATCTAATGCTATATTCTGATTAGTCGCTTCATTATATGTGGAAAGAGGGATAAAACAAACCTCTCGCATACTGCTCACATTAAAAGCATCAATATCAGACTCATCAAAATTTATAGTATTATTATCCTCTTCTGAGCCTGACATTTCCATATAAGGAAGATCTATAACAGTTGTAGTTGTTGAATCGTTCTCAGCACGATAGTCTTCAAAAACCTGTCTGAAGTAAGCCATATTTTCTTCAGTCATTAACTCACTTTTATCAAATCTGAAAACAAAATTAATATCAGCTGGATATCTATCATCAATCATATCCTGACTTCCAAACCACATGCATGATGCAGTAGAAATCATAACAAGTACCATAGTAGCTATGATTGCTATAGACGCAAGGCCTGCACCATTTCTCTTCATTCTATATACAAGAGAAGATACAGATACAAAATGCTTTGGATTGTAATAGTATTTTTTATTTTTCTGAAGTATGCGGCACAGCAAAACACTTCCAGCAATCATTAATAGATATGTAGCTATGATAACCATAATAACAGCTACAAAAAATACCATAATAGCATCAAGAGGACTGACAATTGATACCGCCTTATAGTATGCAATCGCAAGAATAATTGCTCCACCTAGACCTAAAAGCCAGTTAGCTTTAGGGGCCTTTTCACCTGCTTTTTCACTCTTTAAAAGTGATACCGCACTGCTGACACCAACTCTAATTATAGATGAAAACCAAATGACAGCAAAAATCACTAGATAAAATAATACTGTGATATACACGATATTCCATTCAATACGAATATTGTAGCTTATTTGACCTCCAAGCATTTTCACTAGGCCAAGCTCCGCCAGCTTTGAAATAACTATACCTACAAAAACACCTACAACTATAGAAATTCCAGATGTAATCAAAGTCTCAAAGGTAATTATCTTTGCAAGATTTCTCTTGCCCATTCCAAGTACATTATATAATCCAAATTCTCCCGCTCTTCTTCGAATCAAAAAAGAGTTAGTATAATAAAGAAAGATTACTGAAAATACCGCAATTACAATACCTCCCAGAATCATAATCGTCATGGCTGTGGTTCCGCCTCGTGGTAACAGCTCTCCTGTTGAAGGAGATCCAAGGAACAGGAGAATATAAAACATAGATATCATGCAAATGCATGTCAGCATATAAGGAAATACTATTCTCCTGTTTTTCCTTATGCCATCCCATGCAAGCTTAGGATAAAATAAGGTTTTCATTATTGGTTACCTCCTTGTGTAAGAAGTGTAAGAGTCTCTGTGATTTTCTGATAGAAACTCTGATTTGTGCTGTCACCTCTGTAAATCTGGTGGAACACCTCACCATCCTTAATGAAAAGAACTCGTCCTGCACAGCTAGCTGCTTTCGCAGAATGGGTAACCATAAGAATTGTTTGACCTAATTCATTTACCTCTCCAAAAAGTCTAAGTAGCTCATCTGAAGCCTTGGAATCAAGAGCACCTGTAGGCTCATCTGCAAGGATAATCTTTGGATCAGTGATAAGAGCTCTGGCAACTGCAGCTCTTTGTTTCTGCCCACCTGACACCTCGTAAGGATATTTCTTTAAAATCTCGGAAATACCTAACCTTGCAGCTATAGGCTTAAGCTTTTCGCTCATTTGACTATATTTTTTCCCCGAAAGAACTAATGGAAGGAAAATGTTGTCTTCGATGGAAAATGTATCTAGAAGGTTAAACTCCTGAAATACAAATCCTAAGTTGTCGCGTCGGAAGTTGGCAACTTTCTTTTCAGCTAATCCTGAAAGCTCCATACCCTGCAATATAACACGTCCCGCTGTGGCCTTATCAAGAGCAGCAAGGATATTAAGAAGTGTAGTCTTGCCTGAACCAGATTCACCCATGATGGCAACATACTCACCTTCCTCAACTGCGAAATTCACATCACGAAGGGCCTCTACTTCCTGACCGCCAAAACGTGTTTTATAAACTTTTTTCAAATTATTAACTTCAAGTAAACTCATAATTTTCAAACCTCCATTTCGTTTTCGGTTTGATTATAAATAAAAAAAGCCGATCCTCTCCATTGAATCGGCTTACAATCCGGCCCGAAAAACTTACAAATCTGTCACAATCGAATTTATTCTATAATAGTCCGCTTAGTTTCCAGGTTAATTTTGATTTTGGTACCACGTCCAACCTGTGACTCAGCACTTATTTCATGATTGAGATTCTTGCAAATCCTACTACATAAATATAATCCTAATCCACTAGCTTTTTTGTCAGCACGTCCTCTTACGCCAGTATAGTTTCTCTCGAATATACGAGGCAAATCCTCAGGAGAAATGCCCATGCCAGTATCCTCTATACAAAGGGTAAGTGGTTCCTCCACATATATGGAAATCTCTCCCTGCTTTGTATATTTAAGCGCATTGGACATGACCTGATCTATTACAAATGAAAGCCATTTCTCATCGGTAAGCACCTTTTTTTCTACTGGACTATAACGAAGCTTTATCTTTCGTAGAATGAAATCACCGGCAAACTTTTTAACAACACCGCCAATGATTGAATCCAAATCATATTCCTTGAAAATATAATCACTGCCAGTTTCCTCTAATCGCAGATATGTAAGGACCATTTCTACATAACGCTCAATACGCCCCAAATCCGAAAGGAGACTCCTAGATAGCTCACTATCCTCTCTCTGAAGTCTAAGTCTCATGGAAGCGATTGGCGTCTTAATCTGATGTACCCAAAGAGTGTAATAATCCATCAGTTTGTCTGTCTCATCCTTAATAAGCTCCATGTCTTTTCGCTTTTGAGCCAACAGATTTTCTATTACCTCACAATAGTCCTCATCAAGTATCCTGTAAGAATTAGGAAGAAATTCTATAAGCTCTGCAGCTGATTTCTTAAGTTCAGATATTTCTTTGTAACGCTTGTAAGTAACATAATATCTGTAAATCAGATACAGCAATCCTATAAGTGCGCACAGCAACATAGGATAAACCACCGCCATTACCGGAAGTTCATAAAGAGCAAATGATAAAACAAGCAGCCCAGCGAATCCTAAAAAGAGGCAAACACCGCCGATTATGCTTTTAATGTAAGAATAAAACAGCTTCATTATCTACCCCACTTTGTATCCCACACCAGATTTGGTGGTAATGAAATTCTTCAGTCCTGCATTTTCCAGCTTCTTTCTAAGCCTTCCTACATTTACAGTGAGAGTGTTCTCGTCGATAAAATCTCCACTCTCCCAGAGGGCCTCCATAAGCTTTTCTCGGCTTACAATTTTTCCTTTGTTCTGCATAAGTGTAAGAAGCAGGCGATATTCATTTTTAGTTAAATCGATTTTAGCGTCCTGATAGGTAAGGGTGTTATCTCCTGTATTCAGCAATGCACCCTCGTGCTCGATAATTGGAGATGACACGCCAAAGTCGTAGGTTCGTCTCAATAGAGCCTGTACCTTTGCTGTAAGCACATTTTGATCAAATGGCTTTGCAATAAAATCATCAGCACCCATGTTTACCGCCATTACGATATTCATATTGTCCGAAGCAGAAGAAACAAAAATGACAGGGACCGAGGAAACCTTCCTAATCTCGCTGCACCAGTGATAGCCACTCATAAAAGGAAGTGAAATGTCCATAAGAACAAGATGGGGCTGATATTCTGCGAATTCTCCCATCACATTGTGAAAGTCTAATACGGGCTTTGCCTCTAGACCCCATTGCTCCATCTGCTCAGTAATGCCCTCAGCAATACCTCTGTCATCTTCTACTATAAATATTCTATAATCCATACCAATATACCATTTTTGTCCATAAATTACCGTTTCATTATAACATTACAGGTTTTCCATATAAAGGATTATCTACAGTTAGAAAGTTTAAATTGACGAATAGGAAAGCCCTTGCTAAGATATCACTTATGAAATACAGAGCTATAGCATTAGATTTAGATGGAACTCTTTTAAATAGTAATAAAGAGATTAGTAAGAAAAACAAAGAAATAATAATGAAAGCCGCAAAGGCTGGAGTAAAAATAATACTTGCATCAGGAAGACCAGTACCTGGAATCAAGAAAATTGCAAAGCAGCTTCATTTGGAAGAAGTTGGCGGATATATTCTGGCATACAACGGAGGCATGATTATCGACTGCAAAACAGGAGAAGTCATTCGCAGAGAAGTCATCCCTACTGAATACTATGCCGATATTGTTCACTGTGCCAATAAGCTAGAAGTTACCACCTTGACATATGATTCAGAGGGTATCATCACTAACGACGAAAATGATGAGTACGTGCACTTTGAATCCCGCATTAACAATATACCTATTCGACAGGTATTTCATCTAGAGGAGGAGGCTCAGCTAGACCCTCCTGTTAAATTTCTCTGTGTTGGCGACCACAAGATTCTTCAGCAACTTCAATCTAAGCTTGATGACAAGCTAAAGGGCGCAGTAAACATATTCTTTTCAGAACCTTTCTTTTTGGAGATTACCCCACAGGGAATCGAGAAAGCATCCTCGCTGGAGATATTGCTAGAAAAGCTGGACATTGATAGAAAATCTCTGATTGCCTGCGGCGATGGCTACAATGATATCCCTATGATGAGATACGCAGGACTTGCCGTAGCTATGGAAAACGCTCAACCAGAGACAAAAGAATGGGCAGATTTCATTGCCCCTTCCAATGATGAGGATGGCGTAGCTGCTGCAATCGAAAAATTTATTCTTTTAGCATAAAGATATCTCACTGACATCCTCATGCGGATTGACCTTTGCCAAACCGATTTTCACAATCTTGGCCTTGATGCTCTTAAAATCCTGCATGACCTTTACAGCGTCTAGCATCTGTTCCCTAGTCAATGTCTTTGCAAGTGTTATATGTGGCAGCCAGGAAAGAGGCTTATAGTAATTGCTCACTGTAGTCTCAGAAATACCTGCTAGACAATCAAAAACTCTCTGCTCTAAAGTTGAGAGATAATCATTTAAATAGGGAGCTGCATAAATCACCTGAGGCATCAACTGACCCACTGTGATTATGGATATTTCTCCCTGCTTGATTTCTCCTGCCAGAGAATCAAATGCTGGCAGCAACACATCCACACCTCGGGCTTCTATAGCTGACAATGTCAAATGTGGTGGCACATTATTTTTAACCATAAAAACATTGCCTGTAGCCGCCGCTATTTTATTAATATACCCCTGCAGTATTTTATTCGTCTCACTGTCAAAATATGCCGAAACCAAGTACATAGTCTACCTCGATTGTAAAACCTTTTTCATGACGGAAACTTTGGATTTTTTATCACCCCATGTTAATTCATCATGTCTTTTCGTTTCAAATCCCATTTTCTTCCAAAAAGGAATTACATTATTCTCATAGTCATCCACAACATCAATTCTAATAGTATTTGCTCCGTAATTACGAACCATGTTTTCAAATGAACTATAAACTTTCTTGCCAAGTCCCTTCTTCTGATTCTCCCTTGATAACATCAGCAGAGAAATGTAAACATAGCCTTCATCATTTAATAAATAATCTATGATACCGACTGGCTCATCTTCTATAGATACAATATTAGATGTGAATCCATGAGCCAGCATCTCATCAATTTCATTGATAAGAAATTCCTCATCAATACACTCTTTTCCTAAATGATGTATCAAAAATTCTTTATTAGAATTGTATATATTTAGAGCAAGTTCTATCTCTGATTTTTCTATTTTTCTTATTTTGATATTTTCTGTCATGGTTTCTAATTTTCGTTTATACGGCGCTTTCAGTATGTTATTACTACAGCACGGGAACTAGTCTTCTAGTTTTGCCTCAGCCAGCTTTTATAAATCCTTTGTATAATAGAATCGCTTGTATCGGCAAAAGCAAAATATACTCTCTCATTTATCCGATCCCCTTGCTTTCCCATTTTTTCAAAACTCCCCGATAGGCAACTCCCTTCTTCTTTACAAACGGTTTGATACCGAAATTAAAAATTACAAAATGACAGATTCCCTGGATTGGATATATTTTTTTATTCTTTATTCCGAGCACGAGTTTCGCCGCAGACTTACGAATGATTTCTTTCGTATTTTTACGAACTGTATTTGTATCTCCGAAAGGAACCTTAATTTTTACTTTCGCACTCAGTTTTCCGCCGGAAAAAAGCACCAAATTATTCAGAATCGTCAACGAATCGCCGTTCCCGTAATTTTCCCCTGTTGCCAGGGTGATACAATATTTCCCGTACAAAAGCTGCTCTATCACAAAATGACCGCGATCGATACAATCTTTCATCAGTCCGGATACATTGCTTGCATAAGTCGGCGAGCCGAAAATAATACCATCCGCACCTGCAATCCGTTTTGACAGGACTTCTGCATCATCATCGATGCAACAGTGCCCGGTTGTATAACAGCTGCAACATCCTAGGCAATGAGACATTTTTATTTCACTTAAGTTTACAAATTCAACATCTGCGCCACGGCTTACCAGTTCCTCTTCCATCATATGAAGCACTGTGGCCGTCACGCCTTTTGTTCTCGGACTTCCGTTAATGATTAGAATCTTCATAATGCCGCCTTTCTCAAATTACACACTTGTGTATGTTTTGACATCATGATACAATTCCGGTAAATCCAAGTAAAGTAATTGCAAATAAGCTACACAAACCCGCAAGTATGTGTATTTTATGAGGTGAAAAATGAACAACTCGCAGAATCCTTCTTCCATAAGATCAAAAAAAGAGATTACCGATGCATTATTAAAACTAATGCAAGATCACCCTTATTCCGAAATATCCGTAAAACAAATTGTAATGGAAACAAGCGTGGTAAGAAAAACTTTCTACCTTAATTTTACCTCAAAAGACGATGTGCTGAATTCCATAATTAACCGGGTGATACTGGAGTATACGCAGGCACTTTCTGCCACTTCCGAAGGACCGTTTACGGTCATTTTTGACTTCTGTGAAAAGAATAAGGAATTGCTTCAATTACTCCACAAAAACAATATGCTGTATCTTTTGCTTCTTAAACTGAATGAAGTCATTCCGGAATGCAACCGCACGATGGATATGAGCAATAATCCTTTTGCTAAAACAATCGGTAATCTTGACCCGGACTATATTATTGCCTTTAATATTGGTGCCATATGGAATGTCATATTCAAATGGGTTGATCGGGGAATGGTCGATTCTCTTGATGAAATAAAGAACACAATAGAACAATACCTGAGTCAGTATTGATCATAACTCACCAGGATAACCCTCTATTTGATCGTAAAGCTTTCCGTAGGTTTTCCATGACCGTAGTAATATGTTCTTTTGCCATAAGAACGTATCTTTTCAGCAGACTTTTCAGTGATTCAAAGTCAGTATAAAGATGTCCCACTCTGGGTTTTATCCAGTTATCAAGAGCATCTCCTCCAAGAATCGCATCATCAGATACCAAAAGTCCGATAGACCCCCTCGAATGACCGGGCAGTTCAACCACCTTTATATCCGGAAACCCATAATCTCCTAACATATCGCCTTCCTTTACAAATAACCTGTTTACCGGTCGCGTAACCTTAGTCTCTGAGAGAACTCTCAACGACAAATTAAGTACAACAAATCCTACCAGTCCATACGATTTAAGAGGCTGCGATCGATAATCATCAAAGATATTGTCGTCTTGTTCATTATATGCAACAGGAATATTGAAATACTTTGACAACTCTTCAGCATTCTCTGCGTGATCGAAATGCGGATGCGATAAGACGATTAGCTTCATATTGTACTTGCTGCATTCATCTTTCACCTGTTGAAGGTTATTACCACTCGCAGTATTTTATTCGTCTCACTGTCAAAATATGCCGAAACCTAGTACATAGTCTACCTCGTTTGTAAATCCTTTCTTATTTGGTGCTTTCGTCATGATACTCTTTTAAAAAGTTTTCCATGTATTCATGCCGCATTACGGCAATCTTAATTGCAGCCCCAGTATTCATCTCATCTTTTAACAGAAGCAACTTATCATAAAAATGCTGTATTGAATCATCAAGAGATCTACCGGATCTTCCTCCATAGGCAAAAGTTCTGGCAATACCTATAGCTCCAATAGCATCAAGTCTGTCCGCATCCTGAACAATTTGCCCTTCAAGTGTTCTAGGTGTCTTCCCCTTATTCTTACTAAAAGAAACAGAATTTATTACCTCACAAATTTCATCTATTAATTCTCTTGATAATCCATTCTCTTTCAAAAAGGTTCTTGCATTAAAATTATTCTCAGTTTTAAAAAGTTTGTGATCATCCACATCATGTAATAATGCAGACAATAATGAAATAAAAGAGTCGGCTTCAGGATATGATTTTAATAATAACTGGACATTCTTATAAACCCTAAGTGTATGATTGGCATCATGCCCATCTGAATTGCCACTGAATAATGTTTTTACATATTCTATGGCTTTACAAATAATTCCTTCTTGATTGGATAAATCCATTCTTCCCCCATACCTTTCTATATAGTATTTTCAATGTCATACTAAATATAATTTTAGCCTATAAACTTTCTGACGCTGCGTTTTTTGCTAGCATTACGTGTAAATTAATGCTTTTTCCAATATTTACACGTAGAAAATTTCAAAAAAAGCTAACAGTGTGTATTATCTCTGGGATTATATAGGACAATTCATTTATTGTGAGCAATAACTTCTCTGTCCACTCACTTCATAGTATCAAATCCATCAAATAACTACGTGTAAAATAAGAAAAATCAACTATTTTACATGTAAGCATGTTTAGTTAGACCTATAGTTATGCCACATCGGGCATATTATAATTCCTTAGTGTAATAGAATCTTTTTCCTGCATAGGGATAATCATTGAGTGTGAACACCTCATTATATCCATGCTTTATGTAAAATTCCGGAGCTTGAAATGAAAAGGTATCCACAAAAGCATATTTACAGCCACGATTCCTAGCTTCATTTTCTGCAACCTCTAATAATTTGCTCCCTAGTCCATCTTTTCTCAAATGATCTTCCACAAACAGATAATGTATACATAGCCAATTTCCAAATGTTTCACCCGTTAGCCCTGCCAACTTTTTGCCTTGTGCATCTTCATAAAAAATACCAAGAGGAACGTTCTTAGATTCTTCTCGATTACTTAAATTGTATTCTTTTAGCATTTCAAATATATCGTTAATATCCTGTTCATTACCATCAGCTGTTATTCTAAAGTTTATATCCTTATTCATCTAAATTCTTCTATCCTCGTAATTTATCTATTGCAGAATTCTAATACTTTATTATAAAAATCCTTGTCTTCCTCAAAAAGGCCATGTCCAAGTCCTTTAAAAATCTGCATTTCATTTCCAGCAATTGCTTCATGTAACTCATAAGGAGCATCATTTCCCACTGTGTTATCGCAGTCACCAGATAAAATATATGTTGGACATTTTATTTGAGATAGTACATTTCTCGCATCAAAATCCAATATCGCATATGCGTTTTTGCGGAATCTATCGTAATTTTTAGGCTTAGTGAATCGGGCTACAAAAGGAAGAAAACTCTTATTCTTTTCATTGAATTCTTTTGTGTAAACCTTCTCAGCTGTATCTAGCATTAATTCTGTATGAGAAGCTGTAGTTGTCATATCTATCCATTTTGAGACAACAGTTTTTATTGTTTCATTTGCATAGGGTGCTGTAACAACAAGAATTAGTTTTTCAACAAGCTCAGGGTGATTTGCTGCCAGAAATTGTGCTATCATTCCGCCCTGAGATACTCCCATCACCATAGCTTTATCAATTCCTATGTTTCTCATTGCCAGTGCCTGGTCTTCTGCCATATCTTCAATGGAATAACCATCAGGAATGGCATTTTTCCTGCTAAACATATAAACCGTATAGTCGGTAAAAAATCTTTTATATGTCCCAGCTAAAAACCACGCTTTTCCTTTTACAGTCCATAGTCCATCAGACAATCCCGGTAAAACTACAAGATTCTTTTTTCCTTCTCCAAAAGCTGCATAATACATGTCTGTATTACCAACTTTCACGCATCCATTCTTATGCATTAATATCCCCCATATTATCTTATATTAAATAACTACTCCGTTTTCTTTGTAGACTACCTCAAATTCCTCACAAACCAATTCCATATTTTCATCAAACTCTTGATTTAACGACTTAAGCTCTTCTGTAAAAAATTCCTTATGCACTTTTCTCCAATATTCCAAAGAACGGTCACCTTCGCCCTCTTTATATGCATGTTCTTCTGAAACAGCATTGAACCTAGTGACATATACATTTATTGTTTTAATAATGCAAACTGCATTTTCATTAGAATCAAGAATAATATTATAATCTCCCTTTTGGGGTAAATCTTCATCTTCTATTTCATAAAATACATAGGCAGAACAGGTAGCAATTTTTATCCCATTTTTTACTAATTTTGCAAGTGTATCAGCATCATCACCGAATCCCCATGCTATATATTCACCATCAATGCCAGATGCTCTCCACATTTCTTCAGCTGTCATAATTACTATATATCCTTTACACAATCTATTTTTATAATTATACCGAAAATGCGAATTGCAAAAAAGTAAATTCTATACCGCCTCTTGTTTCATATAAAGAAAATCAAGATAGAGCTAAGCTCTATCTTGATCATAGTCTTTAAAATATTCCGCCTGGAATATATACAGCTACAACAGCAAATATCAATCCAGGAAGCATGTTTGCAACTCGCACTGTTTTTCCCCATACGAGATTTACACCAACGCAAAAAATTAGTATAGATCCAATAAGTGACAGATATGCTATTGCCATATCAGTCATAATTGGTGAAATTAGTTTGGCAAGCAAAGTTATGGACCCCTCAAACAAGAAAATAGGGATTGCCGAAAAAGCACTGCCCTTTCCTAATGATGAAGTCATAACCGCAACTACGATAAAATCAAGCACAGATTTTACAGCCAATGTGGAATAGTCTCCCAAGATTCCATCCTGAATAGCACCAACTATCGCCATAGCTCCAATACAAACTGTTAGAGACGCTGTTACAAACGCATTTACGAATTCCTTATCACCACTATTACCCGATTTTACCTTTAGCCATTCTCCAAAGCGTTCAAAACCATTTTCTATTCCAATTAATTCGCCAATTATAGTTCCAAACACAATGCAAAGGACAACAAGCATTGATTTTCCACTGACAAGATTTTTACCATCAATAGCCATCATTCCCTGCATAGCACCAGCTATAGCAATAAACAAAACGCTGATTCCGCAAGCCTTAGTTATTGCATGTTGCTGATCTTCTTTAAACAATTTACCAGTAAAATTGCCAATTAATCCTCCAAAAATAATAGCTACTGTGTTAATTAAAGTCCCTAATCCTATCATTCTATTACACCTACATTTTCATTATTCTCTTTATCAAATATTGGGCCGCGGAAATTCTATTCCAAGTCTTCAACTCTAACTTCTAATAAACTTTTTATCTGCCTCATATTCGTCGCTTACAAATCTCTCAACAGTCATGTGAAGATCATACTTTTCTCGTAATTCAGCAAGCTGCTTCATCATAGGCGATGCATGATGGGCATCTATTGCAGCCTGGTCAGCCCATGAATCAATGAGCAAAACTGTTTCCGGGTCATTGATAGGCTGAAAATATTCGTAGCGAAGATTTCCTGCCTCCGCCCTAATTGCATCTGCAATACCTGATGATTCCATCTCGTCTGCGAATGCGCGAGCGCTTCCATTTGTCCCCTTATAATATAAATTTACCGTTATCATAGTCCTCTCCTTAAAAATAAAAACCTAATCCTCAGATCAGGTTTTTATAAATTACAATACTTCTACAAGCTCAATTGCGAAATTGAGCTCTTTGCCGGCCATCTCGTGATTTGCATCGAGAGTGATATTATTCTCGTCCTTGGCAACAACTTTTACAGGGAATGGTCTTCCGTATGGATCCTGTAAATATACCTGCTGGCCTACCTCTAGCTCCTCAGAGCCTGGAAGCTGTGCTATCTCTACTGTAAAAATAGCGTCCTCATCAGGCTGTCCGTATGCTTCCTCTGGCATAAGATGAATATCTACCTTTTCTCCAACTTCCATATTTGCAACAGCCTTATCAAATCCCTTGATCATCATGCCGGCTCCACAAACGAATTCAAGTGGCTCGCCTCTGTCATATGATGAATCAAACTGTGTTCCATCGTTAAATGTACCTCTGTAATGTGTGCGGCATGTCTTGCCAACATTCTTACCAGTTATTTCCTGCTCAGAATGGCATCCGCCACAACCAGAATGTCCGCCACAGTTATGACCATCTTCATGGTCGCCACATGTATGACCTTCACCATGATGATTGCAATTTACTCCTGAGTTAATAAGCTCGCCCTTAAGGTATGCCTCAACTGCAGCATCAACATCACCTGATGCTCCTGCACAAAGCTCAATCCCCTGTTCGCTAAGAGCTGCTTGGGCTCCACCACCAATACCACCACAAATAAGTACATCAATTGACTTATTGCTAAGAAGACCTGCCAAGGCTCCGTGTCCCTGTCCATCTGAACCAATAATCTCAGAAGACACCACTTTGCCATCCTCTACCTCATATACTTTAAATTGCTCTGTATGTCCAAAGTGCTGAAACACCTGACCATTTTCATATGTAACTGCTATTCTCATTTTTAACTCCTTTAAATCGAAACTTTTCTTATTATAGCTTCTATAAGTTTTTTAGGCAAATCATCTTTATTGCCTCATCAACAGAAATGCAGCTTGCAAATCTTTTTGGCCACATCATCTCATTGTAATATCTATAAGTGGTTTCACCGTCCATGTAATCATTATCAAAAGTAGAATTTGTTCCCTGAGGCACTATCACATTGAAACCTCTTTCAAAAGCCGATTTAACAGTCGCATCAATGCAAAAATTTGTCTGCAATCCAACTATCATCAAATCTTTTTCTCCGGAGCTCTTGATATAATCTACGAAATCAGGATTGCCAAAGCAACTGTTTATTGTCTTAAAGTATATTTTCTCATTTTCTTTTGGCGCTACCTGATCTGCAATCTCAAAATCTCTGTCGCCAATAGAAAAACCTGACCCTGGGCCATCATCATGCTGCACATAAATAACCTCAACGTTATTTTGTCTCGCCGCATCTATGATTTTAGTCACATTCTTTATAAAGCTCTCAAAATCATATAATCTTTCGTCGGTTATTCCTTTTTGTATGTCTACAACTATAAGCTTCATAAATATTCTCCATTTCTATTTTCTACTGTACATTCCAGCCAATCGTTTTATATGCTTTTTCCAAGGAAGAGGTTGCTTTTCCACTTTTGCGATCATTAGTCTTTGTAATCGCAGACCGTAGCCATCAATTCCTTGTTTCTCTCAAGCAAATCATAGATAGCATCTTCTGATAAAACGCCACGCTTTAGCTCCTTTGGAAGCTTTCCCTTCTCATCCAGGGCAAAGTCACGCTTCCAATCCTCACTGGAATAATATGCTTCTAACTTTTTAATGTCGTCCTGCATCTTGTATAGATTATCTATTTTCTGCTCCAACTCATCCATTGCAGCTGTTGCCTGTTCCAAAATGGCTTCCATCTTGGTAATACGTTCTATGCTAGTCATCATATCGTCCCCTTTAACTCATTTACATTGCATTGCTTCCCATTCTGAACGAGTAATAGCGTAGGCATAAGAAATAGTATTTTTAGGATCAGGATATTCTTTTACTTTCTTCATACCATTGGCTACAGCCGTGGAATATGAACCTACATTTGTATACTTCATGTACGAATAGATTGTATCATACTGTGTATTTTGAAAAACCCAGTCTCTTACAGCCCTTGCAGCTTCTTTTGCAAATCCACGTCTCCAATATTTCTTATGAATGTGATACCCAATCTCCGGGAGCATTTCCCCATCGATATTTTGTATGGTAATTCCACAGTCTCCGATAAACTCACCTGTTTCCTTTAGCACAACAGCCCAAAGTCCAAACCCATACTTCTCATAATTGTCCAAATTCCATGTAATCCAGCCCTTTGTCCTATCCTCATCAAAAGGCGACGGATAATGCTGCATCGTCTCAGCATCAGACATTATTTCGTAAAGGGCATCAAAATCATCCATCCGATACTCTCTCAGCAATAAACGCTCTGTTTCAATCATATTATCCCCCAAAATGAACCACTAACCCCGTCCCCCAGGGCCATTAAATGATTATCCATGTTATTAAAACTTACTAATCATATAATCATACAACAGCTGAAAAGCATCATCCTCTGATGGTGTCCTTATTAAATCTTCATGTTTGCCTCTTTCATCATTTTCGTATGCAATCCAATTAGTTCCATCATAAAAACATCCAAAAAAATAAGGTCCGCCCGCATATTTGCTCGGCTCAATAAAAACCTTTCCTCCGAGTCCTGCTTCATTAATTTTTTCAATAAACTCTTCTTTTTTCATTTTAGTCCTCCTACAATTCTTCTAATAAACCTAAATCTATCAACGACTGAATACTCATAGGCATATAATATCATAATATAATATTTCAAAAAAACTGTTGACCCTGACGTTACGTCGTAGTTTATTGTATAATTACCACGGAGGGAAAAGCTATGATGACAGTAAATGAAGTAAGCAAATTAGCAGGGGTGAGTATACGCACACTGCAATACTATGATTCGATTGGACTACTGAAGCCGGCTGAGTACACCGAGTCAGGGTATAGGCTGTATGACGATGCAGCAATGGAACGCTTACAACAGATACTATTATTTAGGGAGCTTGAATTCCCATTAAAGGAAATTAAGGAAATAGTTACGCGGCCAAACTTTGACAAGCAAAAGGCCGTGGAACAACAGATAGAGCTTCTTACTATGAAAAAAGAACATCTGGAAAACCTTATAGAATTTGCCCGTGGAATACAAAACGGAGGTAATAATTTTATGGATTTTACAGCATTTGATACTAGTAAGTTAGATGAATATACAAAAAAAGCAAAGGAGCACTGGGGTGAAACCAATGCATTTGCGGAATATGAAACCAAAGCTTCTTCTCGCACAAAGGATGATGAGAAAAAGCTATGGTGTGAATTCATGAAGCTATTTGAGAAATGTGGGGCAATTAAGGATTCTGATTCTAAATCCGCTGAATCTCAGGCTATGGTAAAGGAAATCCAAGACTACATCACACAGAACTTCTACGAATGCACCGATGAAATTCTTGCGGGCCTTGGCAAGATGTATGTAGCCAATGCAGAATTCCAGGCAAATATTGATAACGCTGGTGGAGCTGGTACTGCTGAGTTTGTTAGCCGTGCAATTGAAGAATATGTAAAATAAAACATAGCAGGAGGCACTGAAGTGTCTCCTGCTATTATCATATAGATTACTGTATTCGACTCCTATGAACCCAATGCAATAAAAACAAGCACATACATGATGATAATTGCTACTGTCGCTAGTATATCCAATATGCCTAGTACCCTAACTATTTTTTCTTCCTTTGCAATCCTTCTACCAATAAATGAAAATACAAATCCAAAGAAACCAAGCAAAGTAAATACACCTATAAGGCTTCTGATTACTTGCGAATCTACACTTGAATAAATAAATATAATTGCAAGTGGAGCTGATATTATTGGGATTAGCTCTAACGCTACAGCTAATGCTTTTTTATTCATCTTAAAAACATCCTCCTATAATAAAATGGAAGTTATAAAATAGTGTATCCTTCTGCAGACAGTACACTTAAAGCTCTGTCGAAATTTTCTGCCTTTACAAGTATATAATCTGTATTGAAAGTTGATACGGCAAAAATTCCAATACTATTATCTGCAAGAATGCCTGATATTTTTGATAAGATTCCTATTAGCGAAAAGTCAAGAACACCTTGAATGCGGAACCCTTTCCACCCATCATCGCGTTCTATTGTTTCTCTCGGTGTATCGGCCGTCTTACAAACCAAAGATATTTCTTCATCTGTTTTACCTATGAAGAAAAAATCAGATGTCATATCAATTTCCTCGATCAATTCAACCTTGCATACGGTCAAATCATATTCCAATGCCTTTAGTTCCATGTACTCCTCCAACAATTCTAGATTAGTTTATAAATGGACCACTAACCCCGTCCCCCTGGACCATTATATTCTACAAGCCTCTTATAATACTCAAGTAATCCTGTCTTTGATCTACGACTGCATATACTATAACCTGTTTCTTTTCATCATCAATCTTATAAAACACAAGGTCTTTTTCCAAAATAAGAACCATATATCCTTGTCGCTTAAGTATATTATACTTTGGCTCTGTGCCAATGCATGGATTCTCGCCCAGACTCATAATAGCTTCTTCAAGATTATCCAATTTTTCCAATGCCACATCTGTTCCAAAATTTTCTGCAACATGAAGAACGATTTTTCGAATTAAGGAATCTGCTGTGTCAGTTATTATAACCTCGTAATTCAAACCTGCCCCTCCTTAAGAAGATTCCTCAAATCGTCAAATGTATCTTTTATAGGTGCAACTCTTCCGTACTTAACATCTTCATCAGCTTCTGCGAGAATCTCCAAAAGCTCAATCCTTGCTTTCATTCTTTTATATTCTTCATATGCGAGTGTAACCGTATCGCCTCGCCCATTTACCGTAATAATAACAGCTTCATTATCCTCATGGCACTGTCTGGAAATTTCATTATAGTGATTTCGTAAATCTGCAGATGGTCTGATTACTTCTTGCTGTGTAAACATAATTATCACCTCCATTTTATATAGACACATTATATCATCGTTTGTCTATACAGGCAATATTTTGATTCTCCACTGCCCATGGCGCGCAAAGGAAGAAGCCAGAACCATCAGGCTCTGGCTTAGAGAATGTTATGCAGTTTTTCTTTTCTTTAGAATTAATACAATTCCAAGAATAACGATAGCTGCTGCTACTATATCGCCTGCAATTAAACATTTCTGCCATGTTGCAAGCTTGTAGGTAACTGTTGAACCAGGTACAATGCCTTGCATTGCGTTTGAATTTACAACCATGTAAAGAGTGTTGTGTGCTGCTCTTCTCATAGCTGCTACACCTGTTGCTGACTTTTGGTCTGAAAGGCTACCATCAGCAAATGTATTAAGCATTAAATCATTTCCTGCTCTAATTCCTGAATCTGGATCCATGTATGCGCTACCACCATAATAATCTGTAAGAACTGCACCATTAAATCCCCATTCATCACGTAAGATTGTTGTCATAAGTCCATAGCGAGCACCTGACCATGTGCAGCCAATTCTATTGTAAGAGCTCATGATTGCAGTAGCTGCCTTGATTGTAGATGTCTGAAGCTTTCCATCCTCATCATAGTAGTTCACATCTGCCTTTGCTTCTTTAACTGCAATCTCGAAAGGCTTCAAATAGATTTCACGGATTGCCTGCTCGTTAGCCCATGTTGCAATACCATTTCTACCATCTTCCTTGTCGTTAAGTGCGAAGTGCTTTAAGTAGCAGTAAGAACCGTACTTCATTACTCCGCTTACTTCTGAAGCTGCCATCTTACCAGCAAGTAAACCATCTTCTGAATAATACTCATAGTTACGTCCAGCGAAAGCATTTCTATGTGTGTTCATAGCTGGAGCATACCAACCATTAAATCCGTTATAGAGACCCTGCTCGCCAATAATCTGTCCCATTTCTTCAGCTAATGCTTCGTTCCATGTAGCTGCAAGAACTTCTTCTGCCGGGAAGCCTAAACAGATTGCATCCTTGCCAGATGCTGATACCCATGTAGACCATCCCATAGGGCCATCATAATCAAGAGTCGCTGGCTTGCCGATATCTGTAAGCTCTGCTGTGTTGTATCCAGCGTTTGCAAGCATGTTAGCAACTGTGGACATATCAAGCTCATCTAACAATAAATCCCATGCTGGGTCGTTGTAATCCAAACCTCTTAATGATACTAACTGAATTCCGTTGTTTGCCTTTGTTGTAGGCATCTTGTCAGTGTATGCTACACTTCCTTCTACGTTACCAGTTTCTTTATTTGTGTTTTCATCATAAACATTTTCGTGAGCTGTTTTAATGTAATCTTCTGCTGTCATATCAGCTTCAGTAGGAGCTGTAGGGAATGTTCCGGCAAAATCTGCTCTTGAGAAGTTGAGCGGCTTGCCCTCTGTTGGAATATCTACAAACTCTGCAGACACATCATCAAACTGATTTGTTGCTGCGATTAAATCTGTGCTTCGCTTGTTGTCTTTATCAAATACCCATGCATCAAAATCATGTGTGTATACCTTTGCAGAATCTTCTGCATCTATTGAAGCCCAGCTGTGTGAATTGTCGCTGAGGTAGAATTTGTATTTACCTTCATCAAGTACATAAGCCTTGTTATTCTTGTAATCGTATGAAGCTAAATCTTCTGCCTTTATTTCAATAGTAACTTCTTCAGATTCTCCAGGATTAATAACATTAGTCTTTGCAAATCCAGCAAGAACAACCTTGCTCTTTTCAATGCCACCCTTTGTGTAAGGGCTTTCCTCATATATTTCAACTACATCTTTACCGGCAACATCGCCTGTGTTAGTAACTTTAACATTGAATGTAAATATGCCATCATTGTAGCTAGGTGTTCCCACATACTCTTTTTCAAAAGTTGTATATGATAAACCATAACCGAATGGATAAACTACAACCTCATCATAATCAAAACCATCATAGTTTCCATCCATTGCCTCAGCTGCCGCTGTTTCGTAATAGCGATAGCCTACATAAATACCTTCTTCATACTCATTGAATCTACCAGATTCATATCCACCGATACTTCCATCAATATTGTTGTAGAAAGTATCATCAAAGTTAACGTATGTAGGGTCTTTTGTTAAATCACTTACATAAGTATCAACTGTTCTACCTGATGGATTAACAGTTCCGTTTAATACCTTTGCCACTGCATTTGCGCCCTGGTCACCGATACAACCTACCCAAACAGCTGCATCAATTCCATATGATTCATCATTCAAGAATCCAAGCTCCATGGCGTTTGCTGTGTTAAGAACAACTACGATTTTGTTGAATGCACCGGCATCCTTCTGAGCCTTAACATAAGAGAGCATATCCATCTCGCGACTATCTAATTCAAGATAAGATTTATTCTTGTCCTCTTTTGCCACATCATACTCAGACATATCTGTTGGAAGGTCACAACCTTCACCACCAACACGGCCAATGAATACGATAGCTGCATCACCATATTTTGCAAAGCTATCCTTTAAATCTTCTGGATAATCCTTCGCTGGCACCTCTGCAATAATATCGCCTGTAAACATTGCTGTTCCCATAGATGAGATGAATCCACGGCCTGTATATTCAACATCCATCTCACCCATTCCAGTCTGCATCTTTGTTTTAATTGGTGTTGTTGTGATTTCATGGTTGGCATAAAAATCATAAAGGCTTTCGTTTACATTAAAACCGTTTGCCTCCAAAGCAGCCTTATAATCTACTGGAGTACTTTCAGTAGCCGCGCTTCCCGCACCAGTGTAAACTGGATCAACAGATGTTCTTCCGAATAAAGATACATTTGTCTCTTTAGCTGTGAGAGGAAGAACCTGATTATCATTTTTAAGAAGAACGATTCCTTCCTCTTCTACCTGTTCAGCTTTTTGTGCGCTGGCGCTAAGAAGACTATCAGCATCCTGATGCTCAAGCTTGTAATAATCTCCGTCTAGCGAACTAGCGAACTCATTTTGCTTAATAACAGCATCGCCTTTTCCAAAATACATGTTCATAACAGTGTATAATGGGCCCGTAAGAACGATGCTAACAACTATTGCAAGTAAAGTAACTACTGCAATAATGATTGTCCATAGTCTGGTGAATTTTTTCACGCTCATAAAACATCCTCCTAACAATTAAGATAGGTATACTTTAGCATCTTCTTTTTCCAAAAATAGGATTTGGTACGAAATGCAAAAATATGGTACGGAATGCTCCTAGTAAGAAACTAATCTATTAAGTATAATCATATATAGATTAATAAATGATTTTGGAGGTCTTATGTATCAAGCAGCGATTGTTGATGATGAACTTGATATTTTAAATTCTACAAAGGCTTTGCTAGCTGACGAATTTGCGAAATGTAATACAGCAGTTGCCTTTGATTTCTTTACAGATAGTGAAGACTTTCTGTCTATGTTTGAAAGTCATTTTAACTATGACATCATTTTTTTAGATATTGAAATGCCAAACATCGATGGTATATCCGTTTGCCGAAAGATAAGACAGCTATCCAAGGATGCTCTTGTTATTTTTATTTCAAATAAAGAGGAGCTAGTATTTCAAACATTCGAAGTCCAGCCATTTCGATTTATTCGTAAATCCGAATTGAAGGAGCTTTGCCCGTCTTTGGTAGATTCCATAATCAATGAACTAAAAAGACGTTCTCCACAGACCTTTACCATCATAGAGAACAATGGCGGCGATGTTTTATCCTTCGATGCTAGAAACATAATATATGTTGAAGCACAGCGTAAGGAATGCAAAATCGTTACCACAAATGGTGATTCCACGGTGAAAATGAAGCTTATGGATTTAGAGGAAAAGCTTGAGAGCTTTCATTTTGTGAGAATTCACAGAAGCTTTCTTGTAAACATGGATTACATTTTCAGAATTACGAAGAATAGTATCATATTAACTGGTGGCGAGGAGTTACCGATAAGTCGAGGCAGCAGCGATACTCTAAAACAATTATTTATCAATTATTCTATGTCATAAAAGGAGATTTTATGTTGTATCAGATATTTAGGAACTGGGAAATAGAAGGCATTATTCATTTTGCCATCCTTATATATATGTTGCATTGCATATTTCCCAAAAAGAAAGCACCTTGGACAACCGCTAGCTATTTTGTGGTTACCATGGGTGTCTTTTTGACTTTAAAATATATTCCTTATATTCTTCCATTTTGGGATTACAATAGACCTTACTGGTATTTTTATATTATTTCATTACCACTTGCTCTTCTCTTTTCCCACATTTGTTTAGAAGGCAATTTTCTTTCAAAAACAGTATATATTTCATTTTTCACAGCATTCATTCAGTTGGCAAAAATGGCTTGCTCTCCTATCTATAGAAATGAAAAAATCATTCCTGCCGCTGAATACCAGATTATCGATATTATATTTTTCATTATACTCGTTGGGCTACTTATACTCCTAGCTTCAACTTTTATCAACTACCCTTTAATAATTGATAAAAACAACATCCATCCTAGATACTATGCAGTATTATATCTACCTATCAGTCTCAGTGTTTATTATCTTCTTGGAGTTATGAATATTTCATTTTGGGATGAATACAAGGATGCTATTTTGGCATTTCTTATCATTCCTATTTTGCCAATTTTCTATGATTTGTTTTCAACCTTTATGATAGGCAATTATGAACAAAGACGATTAGACAAAGCCCTTACTGAAACCAAGGCCCAGGTATTCAGATACAGATATTCGTTGGAGTTAGAAGAACGTATTAAGAAGGAGCGTCACGAACTAAAGAATAATTATTTGTACATTCAGACGCTGTTGAATGAGCAAAAATATGATAAGCTTCAGGCTTATTTGGATGAAACAATCGGTGCAAAAATCCAAAGTATCTCTGCAATTTCCACTGGTAATTCTATGATAGATTACATCTTAAATCGTAAAATATCAGAGGCTCAAAAGCACGGAATAAAAGTTTATTCAGAAATTCTTTTGCCTTCTGAATTACCAATTAATGATGATGAATTTTGTACCATCTTTTTGAATCTATATAACAATGCCTTGGAGGCTTGTGAAAATGTGGACCACCCAGACATTCACATTGTAATTAAGTGCATCAAAGGCTATTTAAGCTGCGAAATATCTAATAAAATAGCTGAAAATGTGTTAGCCTCTAACCCAAATCTTGAAACCACAAAGATGGATAAGCTTAATCATGGATTGGGCCTTAAGATTGTTCAGGAAACTCTTAATTCAAACGATGGTATATTAGACACATCCATAGAAGCTAGCTATTTCAAAGCCAAATGTATGATACCTATGAAATAGCAATCTTCTATGGGCCACTTGCCCTGATACCTTTGCCATTTGCCTCTTTAGCAACATCCTTATTTGAAGAAATAGATATGAAAGCATTGCTGATTATATGCTTCCCCCAATATACTCGTTTCATGTTCTCTTCCTATAAACATAGTTATTTCTCCCGCTAATAATGCTCTTTACTAAAACCACTTTTGTTAAAATATGTTTTATTAAAAATAATTTTAGCATAGTATCCATAGATGTCGATGTATACTTCTATTCACTTATATATAAAAGAGGGTCCGAAGGCCCTCATACTAAATAAACCTTTATTACCATTTCTCCCATCAAACGAAAACGTCGATGAGCTCCATAATTAATCGCGCAGCTCTTATTAATAAATGCTTTTGGGATTTCATACCTGTTCCATATTCAGTTGTATCTTCCCTCGGATTAAAACAATCCGAGGGTTGTCGTTGCCGTACCCCTCCAAAAGGTTTACAACGCCCCATACACCAAGGCCTGTGCCAAGTGCGATAACAAGTGTCTGTAATACTGTGATTGCTGAATTGAAAAATGCCATGTCTTTCTCTTCTGGTCTGGGTTTCGCTTTCTTCCTAAACGGCTTCATCATCGTACCTTCATTCGGAAGTAGCTTCTCCCGAATTTTCCTTTCTTGAAAAATGAATTGATAGTTACGCTCATGTCCATTCCTTGCGCTAAAAATGGGCATAATAATAGACCAGTACAAATCAATCTGGGCGTCCCCAGAGGTACTGGTCTATGTAAGTTTATTATTCTAATTAAATTAATCGCTTTTCTAAGCTATGGTAAATCCTAGTCTTTTCTCCTCATCTTTTAAAGCTATTAAATCCTGCTGATAATGCTTTATCTCCATTTCCATACATGCTTTACGATTGTCAGCAGTACGGTTTTTGAATATCTCTGCGTTATAATATAAAGACATATTACTTATATCACAGGCTACACACATACACAAATTAGTCCATCGTGATATTTCTATTGGAGATATATCTAAGTTAGACATTTCAAAGTAGAGCCTGTCTATTTCATTACAACTATCAGAAGCTTTCTCTATAAAATTATTCTCATCAAATTCAGCATTCAAAAAAGCTCTAAATTTACTAATTAATTCGTTTCCAGCATTTATAAGACTATTTAACAAATGCCTTGTTTCTTTTATAAGGTCATCCTTATTAGCAGTATTTTCAATAGTAAACTTACGTAGCATATCATATGAATTATTAGCTTTAATTCCAATATCATTAATTACAGTCTTATCTTTATAGAACCATGCTCTATCCTGACTAGTTTCTGCCCACGTAGAAATAAAAGCAAAATTCCCATCCATGTCTATCTCATCATATCCCCAATACATGAATATAATAATTGCGTTTTTTCCTTTCCATTTTATTTCGGATTTTGCACTTTTATATACATCTACATATTTCAGTTCATTAACAACCATAGAGCTGATATCTGCAACCGCTATTATATCTGCTGGATGTTTTAAAATTATTTTTGCAGAATATCTCTTTGTACTTGCTGTACTAATATTCTCTACATTGTAAACAATATAATCTTCATTCTCAGAATAGTATTTTTTTTCATTGTATGGATGGTATTCTTCGACATGAAAACGAACATCTCCAATTATATTTGAATAATAAATTGGCGTCTGTTGAATATAACTATAGTTTCTATTATATACTTCCGCTGCTACTGATACATGCCGTGCAATATCCTCCATTACTATATACCCATTTCTTACTAAATTTTTTGAGGTGAATGCCCCAGATAATACAGAGGTAAAAACGCTCACGGGAATATTTACATTGGGTAAATATGTGCTCTCTTCATTTTTTCTACACGAAGCCATCACAATGGTTCCTTTACCCATAAAACTAGTTGCAAATTTTTCTTCATCCAAACTATTGTCCGTAAGACTTCCAGATCCCGCATGACACGCATCTATTAACACAATTTTTGTCCCGGCTAAACTCTCGTCAAAAACAGAAATAAGCTCTTGACTGCTAATAGGACCATCACTTAAGTATAGAATAGAATTTCCAGTATAATCAATTCCACCATGTCCTGAGAAATAGAAAATAAATGTATCGCCTCCATTTATTATTGATAATTCTTGTTTTAATGTCTCTACAAAACTATTACAGTTAACTGTTCTTGATGCTAACCCAAGAATTCTAATATTACTGTATGGTATTTTTAACCCTTCATTTAATGCATTACTTAATACCATAACATCATTATCGCCATACAAGTCTTTATCACGTGCTATCTGACTATAATCACTCACTCCAACTAAAAGTGCTTTAACATTATTGTTTTCCAAATTTATTGCTCCTGAAAATCTTTTTGTTTTTCTTCAAGAATATCCAAAAGATGATAATAGAAACGTTTATCCATACCACCAAAACTATAGTTCCAATCTATAGCCCCTGTAAAATAAGCTAACATTGCCTCTGCAAAATAATCTTTTGATATTTCGTAAAATAAATTGTTTTGAGAATCATCTTTATAATTATTCCAAAAGATATTCATGTATAAATCAATATCAACTTTATAAAAACAAAGATTAGTATCTTTCTCATATAAAGTTCTGTAATATTTTCTTTTAGGTTTGTCAGAACTTAGGGAAATAGACTTCATATCCCTATAAATTCCAAGCAACTCATTTCTTATATCTTGAGATTGCCCTAGTGTTATTGCTTTATAAATATCTCCTTTCTTTTCTAATAATATCCATGTACATCCAAATTCCCTTGTAACATTATTATTTTCTTTTGTTTTTTCAAAAAAATCTTCTAATTGTTCTTTACCATTTACATCATGCGGCTCAAATATTTTTATAAAAACTTGCTTATTGATGTACTTTAAAATATTATCGCTTGCAGTACTTGAGTTAATAATTTTTCGCCGTCTATTATCCATTAATTTCAGCCCCTTTCAACACTTACTCATTATACAGTATTTATCTAAATAAAGGGGCTGAAGTTACCTTAAATCCTCACCACATCAAACATTTCTCCACTTTTCACCTTAATCCCTTGATGCAAGAACCGTTGTATATCCAACTTATTCCTTTCATCATACTCACCAGTCTCTTTATAAAGTGGATGTTGGGTGACATCATATTTGTCCGACAAAAATGGACGTACACCTCGAAGCTGCAGGATGCACTTGTCACCATCCATGACTTCGATTTCATCCACGGTCATGAGATCCTTACCACTCTTCTGATAGTTCATAGAGTAGGAAGGATTGTTGCCCCTGCTTTCGCCGATATTGTACATGTCGATGGTCTCTTTTTCATGGAACTGGGATAAATCCTTCAGCGTGGTTGGCTCTGCACTTCCCAGGAACAGCTGAGAATCCATATTCGGGCTGCATAGCGTTAAATACAGAATCCTGAATCATCACAGAATAAAAATCCCGATATTTTGGTGGCACTGATACATTATTTTTATAAATCATACAGTTTTATTTGCATTCTTTCAGAAAAAAAACTGTATCCGTCTCAAAAAATCTCTCCTAGTGTGTATTATTTCCACAAAAATGCTATACGGAATATTAATCACGAGTAGCAACACTCTGTCATATCGTCATAATGCTTTCAAAACTATTTCAACTAGGCATTTCCATACAGTTAAAAAACGTATTTATTAAATAATAACTGTGCGTTTTCAATCTGGCGTTCAAGAACCGCCACACAACATCTTCTCAAGCAGTGCTAGAAACAGTTTTTTAGCAGTAATGCATCCCGTATATCGATAATGCGTATTCAGGATGCATACTGCCAAATACTTTTTCATCCCAAATCTCAAAAACTTGCCTATGGGATGCATTAACTTAAACAATCGTCTCTATACATATGCATCCCCAAAAATCAAAAAACACCTATGGGATGAAAATCACTAAAATCAACTCTAATCATATGCATCCCAATAACACATAATTCTCCTATGGGATGCATCATACAAAATTACGACTTAGATACATGCATCCCAAAACAACAAGTCCAACATTTGGGATGCATTTTATAGAGTTTAACTAGAATTTGACCGGAATTATCCCCAAAAGTCCCCTCCAACAAACAACCCACAATAACCAAAAAGGCCCAGCCCCGGCAAAAAGCCAAGGGGCTGAGCCCAATTATTTCATTTTATGCAACGCAGTGTAGTAATCTCAGATTACTTATTAGCGATAGCTGCCTGTGCTGCAGCAAGTCTAGCGATTGGTACTCTGAATGGAGAGCATGATACATAGTCAAGACCAATCTTGTGGCAGAACTCTACTGAAGATGGGTCACCACCGTGCTCACCGCAGATACCTACGTGAAGGTTTGGATTTACTGGCTTACCGAGCTTAATAGCTGTCTCCATAAGCTTACCAACACCTGTCTGATCAAGCTTAGCAAATGGATCGTTCTCGAAGATCTTTGTGTCATAGTAAGCATTTAAGAACTTACCAGCATCATCACGAGAGAATCCAAATGTCATCTGTGTAAGGTCGTTTGTACCGAAGCAGAAGAAGTCTGCCTCTGCTGCGATCTCATCAGCTGTAAGAGCAGCTCTTGGGATTTCGATCATTGTACCAACCTCGTACTCAAGCTTAGCACCAGCAGCAGCAATCTCAGCATCAGCTGTCTCTACAACTACCTGCTTAACGTACTTAAGCTCCTTAACCTCACATACAAGTGGGATCATGATTTCAGGCTTAACATTCCAATCTGGATGAGCCTTCTGTACTTCAAGTGCTGCACGGATAACAGCCTTTGTCTGCATCTTAGCAATTGAAGGATATGTAACTGCAAGACGGCATCCTCTGTGACCCATCATTGGGTTGAACTCGTGGAGTGACTCGCAGATGTTCTTGATTTCTTCTACTGACTTATTCTTAGCCTTTGCAAGCTTCTCGATATCAGCATCCTCTGTAGGAACGAACTCGTGAAGTGGTGGATCAAGGAATCTGATTGTAACTGGGCATCCCTCAAGAGCCTCATAAAGAGCCTTGAAGTCTCCCTGCTGGTAAGGAAGAATCTTATCAAGAGCAACTTCTCTCTCTTCCTCTGTATCTGAGCAGATCATCTCACGGAATGCTGCAATTCTGTCAGCCTCGAAGAACATGTGCTCTGTACGGCAAAGACCGATACCTTCTGCACCAAGCTCTCTAGCCTTCTTAGCATCAGCTGGAGT
>JAEEGK010000908.1_pt1 | contig 74245 bp, 49 predicted proteins | sample 8958771 | NCBI WGS metagenome assembly JAEEGK01 (sample SAMN16246547, study PRJNA631951) | gut metagenome | biome: gut microbiome; feature: rumen; material: SC-attached | host: Bos | place: Iran: Karaj | collected 2018-10
CTTCTCGAGTGTGCCGCCTGGAGCATGAATACGGCTTGCGGGCAACTGGGTAGTGCTGATGTCAAAACCGCTCTCGATGACATCCTTCAGGGCCAGGGAGATGGAATCCCATCCGCCGCCGAAGTTCTTGTCAATCAAATCCAGGAGGACAGGAGCGGATATGTGCTTTACATTCTCATAGCTGAGGTCCGTAATACGGGTGATGGCCTTTCTTCTGATAGCCACGCAGCCCTTACCGGCCTTGCAGTGGTGGAACTTCACCCAGTTGGGATTATCGTATTTCTTGGCTTCACGTTCGTCATCCTCGTCAAAGTGGACAACCTCAAAGGCCAGACGGATTACATTCAGCAGTTTCTCCTCTACAATAGAGAAATCCTCTTCCGTGCGCTCCTTCTCCCATCTTGTTCCAATCTGCTCGGCAGACAATGACCAGATGTTTGAGGAATTCAGATCCTGTACTGACTCAATTGTGCAATTTACCTTCTTATCTTCCTTCATATTGTTTGATTTAATTTCCGGCGGCAAAGATACAAAATTATAAAATACAAAAATGTTAATTAAATATAAATCCGTAATTAAACTGTCGGGAGTTATAAAATGAAGTTAAATAAGAAGTGTCCATTTAACTCCCACGAGCGTAGCGAGTTAACTTCTATTTTAACTTCCAATTTTACTTCCGGAAGTTCAGATCCGTAATTTACAGCTCCAGGTCGGCATAGTGAGGATTGTGGTCCGAAAGAACGGCCTTGGGGTTGGCGGGCTCAATATGGGTATGCTGAACCTTAATGTTGGGGGTTACGAATATAAAGTCTATCTTCTTGGCCTTATCGGCAGGAATACGGCTGAAATCATGATAGGTGAACGTTACACCTGTATTGTCGGAGGTCATGTGGAAGGCGTCGTTCATCCTGAAGTCATTGGTTACCATAGTGGTATAAGCCTCATCCTGCTCTGTTACATTGAAGTCACCCGTCACAACTGCGGGATTATCCCCTACTATCTCCTGAATCTTACGCATAATCAGCCTGGCACTCTCACGGCGGGCCGTTTTGCCCACATGGTCAAAGTGGGTATTTACGGCCATGAATATCCTGCCCGTTTTTCTGTCCTTCAGTTTGACCCAGCTGGCGATACGCTCTATAGCCGCATCCCACCCCTTTGAGCCGACTACGTCAGGTGTTTCCGAGAGCCAGAAGTTTCCCTTATCCAGGGCCTTGTATTTATCCTTACGGTAGAAGACGGGTGAGGCTTCGCCCTTTTTCTTTCCGTCCGTACGGCATACACCCACGTAATCAAAATCCTTCAGGTTCCGGCGCAGGTACTTGAGCTGCGCATACGTTACCTCCTGCATACCGCAGATATCCAGACTGTTATCTGTCAGATACCGGACCACACGTTCCCTACGCTGAATCCATCCGCAGCGAATCTTATAGTCACCGGGATTGTTATATCGGATATTGAAAGTTCCCCAACGGACATTCACAGCCCCGTCACCGGCGGGTTCGGCGAACGAGAGTGAGGACACAAGAACGGCTAACGCAATTATAAAAAACTTTTTCATCTTGATTATAATGTTTACAATGTTATTCTGTCATCAAAGCGGCTAATGCATTGTAAAAGTACAACTTTTTGCAGGAAAACATCACGTATAAGCCCTAAAAATTGTACTTTTGTGCCGTATTTATATAATAAGGTATGTTTTTCAAGTTCACGAGTAAACAGTAAACAGTAAACAATGAGTGACGGAAATTTCAACAGAGCCCTACTCCCCTCCACCCCTATTGCCAGCGGCATCAAGATGGGTAAGCAACAGATGAAGGCGAAGGCTATATCGGTGTTCAAGGACACCATAAAAGAAAAGTTCCCCACCCTTACGGACAGGGAACTTCAGGATATTGTATCGGATTTCTCTTCTAAGCTTTAACGTACGGTAACCTTGGCAGCCAGGCCCTTGCACTTGTCACGCAAGGCGTCCTGCGATGCTGACAGTTCATCCCAGCATACCACCACACCCATGCGGCGGCCTACATGAGCCTCAGGTTTACCGAAGATGCGCAGATAGGTACGCTCGGCAGCACATACATCCTCCATACCGTCATATTGGGGAGACTTGGTCTCTACGGGCGAAAGGATAACAGCTGACGCTCCCTGACGCTCCTGTGTAATCTCGGGGATAGGAAGACCCAGGACTGCACGGCAGTGTAATTCAAACTCGCTCAGGTTCTGTGTTCCGGCCAAAGTCACCATACCGGTATCATGCGGACGGGGACTCAGCTCGCTGAAAATGACGCCTTCCTTCTCACTTACGAAAAACTCCACGCCCCAAATACCGGCACCTGTAAGGGCGGCCGTTACCTTGGCAGCCATCTCCTGCGCAGCCTTTATATGTTCAGGCTTCATAGCACGAGGCTGGAAACTCTCGCGATAGTCACCGCCCTTCTGGACATGACCTATAGGAGCGCAGAACAGCGTGGGTCCGTTCTTCTGTGTAACAGTCAGCAGGGTTATTTCGTAATCAAACGGAATAAACTGCTCCACTATCACCTCCATGATATCGCCGCGGCTGCCGCCACAGGCATTTTCCCAGGCCTTCTCCAGCTCACTGGGGGCGTCCACCTTACTTTGTCCGTGACCACTACTGCTCATCAGCGGCTTGATGATACAGGGGAAGCCGATCTTGCCGGCAGCCACCTTTAACTCATCAAAGGTACTGGCATAAAGGTAATTAGCGGTCTTCAGCCCTAAATCGGTATGCGCCAGCTCACGTATAGCCTTACGGTTCATTGTATAGTTTACAGCCTTGGCGCTGGGAACCACATGGATGCCGGCATTCTCAAATTCATATAGTTTTTCGGTACGGATAGCCTCAATCTCGGGAACAATAATATCCGGCTTTACCTCCTCCACAACCTTCTGGAGTGCCTCACCGTCCAGCATACTGAACACCCTGCGCTCATCTGCCACCTGCATGGCCGGCGCATTGTCATACTTGTCGCATGCTACCACATATTGTCCCTTACGCTTGCAGGCAATGACAAATTCCTTGCCTAACTCACCTGAACCTAAAAGAAGAATTTTCTTAACCATATTATTTTCAATTCTTAATTCGTTATCTGTTTATGGTTTACCGTTTACAGTTTACCGTTTACAGTTTACCGTTTACAGTTTACCGTTTACCAACTGTCAACTCTCAACTTTCAACTCTCAACTCTCAACTCTTATACCTCTCCCCCCAGCATTGGATCATACGCTGCAGGAGCTTTTCCTCCGACGGATTCTGCTGTGCATGCCAGAGGCGCATACCCTGCAAGTCATCTGGCAGGAATTGCTGCTCCACAAAATGTCCCTCATAATCATGAGCATACTTGTAGCCCTCGCTGTATCCCAACTGCTCCATCAGTTTGGTAGGAGCATTCCGCAAGTGCAACGGGACAGGCTGGTTACCCGTCTGTTGCACCTTCTGCAACGCATCATTGATGGCCCTGTAGGCCGAATTGCTCTTGGGGCTGGCAGCCAGATATACTGTTGCCTCTGCCAGGGGAATACGCCCTTCGGGCCACCCTATCTTCATTACGGCATCAAAGGCCGCATTGGCCAGCAGCAACGCATTGGGATTAGCCAGCCCGATATCCTCGCTTGCACTGATCACCAGTCTTCTGGCAATGAAGGCGGGATCCTCGCCGCCCTCAATCATACGGGCCAGCCAATAGATGGCGGCATCCGGGTCGCTGCCCCTGATACTCTTAATGAAAGCCGATATGATATCATAGTGCATCTCCCCGTCCTTATCGTAAGCCAGAGGATTCTGCTGAAGGCGTTCTGACACAATCTGATCCGTAACCACCACCTTATCGTCATTCTCGGCCGCCTCATACAGCAACTCCAGGATATTCAGCAATTTACGGGCATCCCCTCCGCTATATCGCATCAGAGCCGCAGTCTCCTGCAGGTCAAAGGGTTTCTGCTTCAGTACCGTATCCTTTTCAACAACCCTGTGAACCAACGCCATCAGGTCTTCCTGCTCCAGCGGTTTCAGAGTATAAACCTGGCAACGGCTCAGCAGGGGTCTGATTACCTCAAAGGAAGGATTCTCGGTGGTGGCGCCTATCAGGGTCACCACCCCTTGTTCTACCGCTCCCAACAGGGAATCCTGCTGCGATTTGCTGAACCGGTGGATCTCATCAATGAAGAGAATAGGAGTTGCCGTATTGAAAAATCTGTTGCCCTTAGCCTTCTCTATAACATCACGCACATCCTTCACACCGCTTGTCACAGCGCTCAGGGTATAGAAGGGTGTCTGCAACTGGTGGGCAATGATAGTAGCCAGCGTAGTCTTCCCCACACCGGGAGGGCCCCACAGGATGAAACTGCTCAGCCTTCCGCCATCAATCATACGACGCAATACAGCACCCGGTCCTACCAGATGCTGCTGCCCGACATAGTCATCGAGCGTAAGCGGACGCATTCTTTCTGCTAATGGTGGCATATCGATTGCAAAAATACAAATAAGTGAGCGAAATGCAAAATTTAATTTCATTTTTCAATTTTATCTTTTCTCTTTTATCAATTATTTGTATCTTTGTCGCATGAAACTGTCAATTTTGATTCCCACCTTCAACCAAGACTGTACCCGATTGGTACACGATCTCTTGGAGCAGCTTCCCCAGGACGCTGAAATCATCGTGGCCGATGACGGTAGCACCGCCATCCCCATCCGTGACAACAATGCCGGCATCGGCCAACTCCCCAGGTGCCGCTACTGGCAGGCTAAGATGAATCTGGGACGTGCCCAGATCCGGAACCTGCTGGCCGAGATGGCTCAGGGAGAATGGATACTGTTTATTGACAGTGACGCTCAGGTCAGAAGCAAAGACTATATAGCCTCATACCTAAGCCAGACAGACGGCAATCAGGTTGTATGTGGAGGAACCGGTAACTTTGACAAATGTCCCTCACCGGACAAAGTCCTCCGTTACAAATACGAAGTGCATGCCGAGCGGAAAAGAACGCTGAAGGAAAGAAGAAGGCATCCCTATGCCCGGTTCAGCACTTTCAACTTCATGATCCGGCGTGAGTTGTTCCTGCAAATCCGTTTCTGCAAGGAAATCTGCGACTACGGACATGAGGACACCCTTTTCGGTCTGGAGCTGAAAGACCGCAGGATTCCCATCCTGCACATTGACAATAAACTTATCCATACAGGACTGGAGAGCACGCCGTCCTATCTGCGCAAGGTAAAGACCTCCCTCTTCACGCTCTCAAGACTGGATGAAAAGGTGCAGCGCCGAATCACCATTTCAGCCATTGCCCTTTTCATTAAGAAGTGTCACCTCAAGGGACTTACCGCATGGCTCTTCAATGTCAGCAAGCACAAACTGAAGCAGAACCTGCTGGGCGGGAACCCCTCACTCCTGCTCTTCAAATTATATAAATTAGGATTCTACTGTAAGATTATGTCGTAATGACAAATATAAAGGAACTTACTTCACAACCTTACGATTCCCCTCAACATAAATGCCGTATTTGAGGGGTTTTGTTTTGTATCTGCGCCCTGAAAGATCATAATCGTACTCTTCCCCGCAATTCCGGTATCGCGAATCAGGATTATTCAACGCATCCTCTGATTCGGGCTCTGTTCCGTATACATGAAGAGCATAAAGGGCGGGATTCTGAACGGCATTCGTTGATTCGTTTGTCCGTGGAATGACCAGCTTGACAAATCGGCATCTCGTCGGTGTAGAGAGAATAAGCAGTTTCTTACTGCTGGAGCCTACATTACGTTTGTCGGCTACCTTAGTCCAGCATTCATTCCCGTCACCTGACGGCGAGATAAGCGAGAGGTCAGGACACTCATTAGAAAGAAATACCTGATAGGCATCGATATTAGTTGCCGACGCATCCACACTCTTGGCATCGTATATCTGCAAACGCTTTACGTCATAGGACTTCTCCAGATCTATCAGTACGTACCTGAGCGGATCAGATACGGGTATTCCCCTAGAGGGGGTCCATGCCCTGCTCTTATCGGCAGTTCCCGTAAGCAGGTTCAGCGGCGAGCCTGATTGTGTGGCCACATCGTAGGAAAGCAGGACAGTCTTACCAACGCCAATCATTCCGTCGGCCCTGCTTATATCCCTGACAAACTGACCGTAAATATCACACCCGTACAGGCGGATAGCATTGTCCGCCTCGCCTGAAGGACGCACCCCACGAGTGAAGACAAGTTTTACGTAACGGGCTTCAACTGCCGGAAACGAGATATCTTTTATATCCTTATCTGCCACATTGGATTCATGGGCTGCCAATCTCCACTCATCAGTCGGGTTAATACGGGTGTACACCCACCATTCCGGCACATTGCCGCAGTTCGACTCATGTTTGCCTACATCCCTGACCGTTACTCTGCTGATACTGTATATTCCGGTGAACTCCATCACTACCCACGGACTGGCATTACTGTTATCACACCATTTACTATTGGGGTACAGATAGCTGGCATTCATATTTCCCGGTCCCTCACTCTCTTTGGCACAACCACTGAATGAGTTTACGAAGCAACGCATCTTACCGCTATTGACGGATGTCAGCTGGTTAATCACGCCCTCCGGCACCTCTACGGATGGCAATGAATCCCCTTCATGAACTGACTGCCCGGGATCGTAAACTGAAACGCCTACAAAAGAGTCGGCACATCCATAGTACAGAAAATACTTGCCCTCATGATAAACCAGCCCTTCCACAAATACCGTACCGGCAGCATACTGCCCGCTCTTCTCAAAGGCTTCCATCGGACGGAAGAACGGTTTGTCCAAACGGCCGACAACCTTTAACGGGTCATTCTTACTGAACAGCAACTGGCCGGCAGCGTATGTTCCTGCCGCCAGACTGGCATCGCCATTGGACCCGCTCTTGTTTTGCCCATTATAAATAAGGATTATACCGTCTTCTGTCACTACTGCAGGAGGACCGCATTCCGTCAGACTGCTGTCAAAATAACCGTTACGCGGTTTTACCAGATATAGCAGTTCGCCATTTCCGTCAACAATAGGTGTCCAGTTGATAAGGTCATCGCTCACAGCTGCGGCCACCCAACGCTCTCCCCAGTACATAAAGTATTTCATCTGGCCGTTTACCTTGATCTTACAGGCCTGCAGACGTCCGTTCTTCACTTCAGTAACGATGGAGCCGGATTTACAGAACAGATTATTGAACTTTCCGCCATATGCCTGCTGAAAACACGGGCCATGATGAGTCCAATTCTGCAGGTCCCGGCTTGTTGCCACACTCAGGCGGGCCGTCTTACGGTCATAAGAGGTATAGGTCATTACATACAAGGGACTGCTGTCAGCCTCAGCCTCAATTACCCGGGGGTCCTCACAACCGCCTGTCCATTCATATTGCATTGACATAGCCGAGGAGTCCGGAAACATTACCGGCGTCTTCTGGCGATAGTCAACCGTTATGCCGTCAGCACTCTCCACATAGCCGATACGTGAGGTTCTTTTACCGATTCCCACATTGGGATTGTCCTCGGCACGATACAGTATGCACACTTTACCATCCTTTACAACAGCAGCCGGATTAAAGGTATCAGCACATTCCCACTTAACCTTTACACCCGTCATGGGACACAGGAACTGGGTATTATCCACAGGACTGACCAGAGGATTCACGCCTTCCGGGCGTACAAAACCTCCCAGAGCCCATTTAGGAAGCGTATTCCTTTCTGCCAACATGCCTGCACTACAACAGAGCAAAAGAATAATGTTTAATAGTTTTCTCATCATTAGGTGGTACAATTTTCACATAAAATTGCACAAAATAACAGATATTTTTGCTAACCTGCAAAAATATGATGAGATTTTTTTTGCTTTACGCCCACTCGCTGAGCTCCAACCAGCGCATAGATTTCATGTCCAACTCTTCAGTAAGCCTGGGCAGACGTTTACTCATCTCTGTAATCTGCTCTACACTGATGGTACCGCTGCTCAGTGAAGCCTCAATATCAGCCTTCTCGGCCTCCAGGCGCTCTATATCCTGTTCCAGCTGCGCAAACTCCTGTTTCTCCTTGAAAGTCAGTTTCCTCTTCTGCTCCTCGCGCGGTTTGGCCTTTACCGAAGCGGCAGGCTGTAAGGTCTTCTGTACCGGCTCAGGCTTACGTTCCTCCAGCTTTTCCCATTCCCTGTACTGCGAATAGTTGCCCGGAAAATCCTTAATATCACCCTCACCGTTGAAAACGAGCAGATGATCCACCACCTTATCCATAAAATAACGGTCATGACTCACCACAATAACACATCCGTGAAAATCCTGCAGGTATTGTTCAAGAATCTGCAAGGTGATAATATCCAGGTCATTCGTCGGTTCGTCCAGCACCAGGAAGTTAGGATTCCGCATCAGAACAGTACACAGGTGCAGCCTGCGCTTCTCGCCGCCTGAAAGCTTGTAGATATAATTCTGCTGCTGCAAGGGCGTGAACATGAAATGCTGCAGGAACTGCATGGCTGACAGATGACGTCCACCACCCAAATCCACATACTCAGCAATCCGCTGAACTGCATCAATAACCTTCATCTGCTCATCAAACTGCATCCCGTCCTGACTGTAATAGCCGAACTTCACCGTCTCGCCGATGACAAAACGGCCCGAATCCGGCTTTACCTCACCCAGCAGCATCTTCACGAATGTGCTTTTTCCCGTACCATTTCCTCCAACAATGCCCATTTTCTCATATCGCGAGAAGTTATAATAGAAATTCTTCAGGATAACCTTCTCCGTTGCATTGAGCATAGGTTCCTTCAGCGGGAACTTCTTGCTCACATACTCAGCCTCGAATATTTTACTGCCGATATAAGCGCTTTTCATCTCCAGGCGGACCTGCTGTTCTTCTATGCGCTTCCTGGCCACCTTCTCCAATTCATAGAAGGCCTCCTCGCGGTAACGCGCCTTATGGCCGCGCGCCTGAGGCTGGCGTCGCATCCAGTCCAGCTCAGTACGGTACAGGTTATTGGCACGGGCCACTTCTGACCGTGCCACATTTATACGTTCCTGACGTTTCTCCAGATAATAACTGTAATTCCCCCGATAGGTATAGACCGTCTCGTCATCCAGCTCCAGAATCACCGAGCAGATATTATCCAGGAAATACCTGTCATGTGTTACCATCAGCAGCGTGATATTACTGCGGCGCAGATAGCCCTCCAGCCATTCAATCATCTGAATGTCCAGATGATTGGTAGGCTCGTCCAGTATCAGGAAGTCCGGCTCCATAATCAGCACATTGGCCAGCGCCACACGCTTCAGCTGGCCGCCGGACAACTGTCGCAGCGGCTTATGGAACTCCGTAATGGAAAGCTTGGACAGAATTGTCTTGCTACGGTTCTCATAATCCCACGCCTTCTGATGGTCCATCCTGTCCAGAATCTCCTGCAGTCCCGGATTCCCCGGGGTGGCCATACAGCGTTCGTATTCACGGATCAGATTCGTCGTCTCGTTACCATGCCAGAAGCAGGCCTCCAGCACAGTCATATCCAACGGATAGTGAGGTGCCTGTTCCAGGTAGCCCACCCTGAGGTCATTGTGATAGACAATATTACCCTCATCGGCGGTATCCTTGCCTGCCAATATATTTAATAAGGTACTCTTACCCGTTCCATTCTGGGCAATCAGCCCTACCTTCTGCCTTTCGGCAATACTGAAAGAAAGATCCTGGAACAAGGTCCGGTCCCCCACTCTACGGGTAAGATTTTGAACTTGTAAATACGAAATCATGCGAAATTTTCTGCAAAAGTAGTTAAAAAGGGCGGAAAATTAAAGTATTTTCCACCAGAATATTTGGAAGTTAAAAGGTTTTGGCATAACTTTGCACAGAATTTTGAAACACATGCTCCAATCGGACATGTATCACAATTATCCGACACCTTATTATTTTATAAAACATTTAGCATAAAGAAAACTATGCACAAGAAGAACGAACTGGAAAGTATGAGTTCTGACGAATTGGCAGCACTTGCCAAATCTCTGGGCGTGAAAGTCACCAACGACCAGACAGAGCTAATCTACAACATCATAGATGCCGAATCTGTGCAACCCATTGAGGTTCCAGAGAAGAAGAAACGCGACCCCAAGAAAAAGGAGGCTGCCGACAAGACGGCAGAGGTTCCGGCAGAGAACAAGCCTAAAAGAGGCAGACCGCCCAAGAAGAAAGAGGGTGCCGATGCCGCTGAAACCGAAAAGAAGACAACCCGCAAGAAGGCAGCCAAGAAAGAGGACGAGCCGGCAGCAACTGCTGACGCCCCCCAGGAACCTGTAGCGGAAAAGGGTGAGACTACACCTGCCGCCACCGAGGAAGCTCCCGTTAAGAAAAGAAGGAAAAGAATCGGTGAAGCCAAGGCTGAAGCCATAGAGCAAATGGCCAAGGCACAGGATGAGTTCCAGCAGGAAGCCCCTGCAAAAGAACCTGCTGAAGCCCCTGCCGACAACGATACAAAACCAGCGGATAATCAGGAGATTACAGAAGAGATGGTGAAAAAATTCTTCACCACGGGAGAAGACTTCATCATCCTGCAGGATATCCCCAGATTAGAAGAGCAGGTTGAGATAGCTGCCACCAGCATCACACCGGCACGCCGCCCTGATTCCGAAACCCGCGTCATTGACGATCTGCCCGAGATTGAGAAGGCTGTTCAGGTTAAAGAAGAAGAAAAGTATGACTTCAAGGAAAACATCCGCGGCGAAGGCGTCCTCGAAGTCATGAACGAAGGATTCGGCTTCCTGCGCAGCAGCGACTACAACTACCTTAGCAGTCCCGATGACATCTACGTAAGTTCACAGATCATCCGCCAGTACGGTCTCAAGACCGGCGACGTGGTGGAAGGTCCTGTAAGACCTCCGCGTGAGAACGAGAAGTATTTCCCCCTCATTAAGGTCGAGACAATCAACGGCTGCAACCCTGACGTAGTCCGCGACCGCAGCCCCTTCGAGAACCTTACCCCACTCTTCCCGGACGAGAAGTTCCAGCTCTGCAACGGTGTCAACGACACCATGTCAGCCCGTGTGGTAGATCTTTTCGCCCCCATCGGAAAGGGACAGCGCGCACTGATAGTTGCCCAGCCCAAGACAGGTAAGACCATCCTTATGAAGGATATTGCCAACGCCATCGCCGCCAACCACCCCGAAGCCTATCTGATTATGCTTCTTATTGACGAACGACCCGAGGAAGTAACCGATATGGCCCGCACCGTCAAGGCTGAAGTCATCGCCAGCACCTTCGATGAGCCCGCCGAGCGCCACGTCAAGATAGCAGGCATCGTTCTGGAGAAAGCTAAGCGAATGGTAGAATGCGGACATGACGTAGTCATTTTCCTGGACTCCATCACCCGTCTGGCACGTGCCTACAACACCGTATCACCCGCCAGCGGTAAAGTTTTGAGCGGCGGTGTGGATGCCAATGCACTGCACAAGCCCAAGCGTTTCTTCGGAGCGGCCCGTAATATCGAGAACGGCGGCAGCCTTACCATCATTGCCACAGCCCTGACAGACACCGGCAGCAAGATGGATGAGGTTATCTTCGAAGAGTTTAAGGGAACCGGCAACATGGAACTCCAGCTTGACCGCATGCTCAGCAACAAGCGTATCTTCCCCGCCGTCAACATCGTTGCCAGCAGCACCCGTAGGGATGATCTGCTGCAAGACAAGATGACCCTTGACCGCATGTGGATTCTGCGTAAGTTCCTCAGCGACATGAATGCCATTGAGGCTATGAACGAAGTCAAGTCCAGAATGGAACGTACCAAGACCAACGAGGAATTCATCGTCAGCATGAACTCATAAGGCCCCCCTGGCCGTCAGATTCCAAAGCGCATAGCCCACAGCTATGCGCTTTTTTGGTATCTTAACGGAACTTGATTATTGTTAAATAATTACAATTATTTACCAATTTTCAAAAACGCCGTCTTTCAATTCGGCAAAATTGTCGTACCTTTGCACCCGATTTAAGCTATACAGGATAAAAAAGGTAATTAAAATAAACAGTATGAAAAAGAATTTAAAGTACATCACAGTTCTTTGCACAGCAGTTGCCGGAATGCTCTCTTCATGTAACAAGAGCGCACAGATGCAGATGCCGGCAGCCAATTTCGAGACAATGAAGGTTACCACCAAGGACGTAACCATGACCACCAGATACAGTGCGACTATACGCGGACGTCAGGATATTGACATCCTGCCACAGGTAAGCGGAACGCTCACCAGGCTCTGCGTTACAGAGGGCCAGGCAGTAAAGGCAGGACAGCCCCTGTTTATCATTGACCAGGTACCCTTCCAGGCCGCACTCAACACAGCATTGGCATCATTAGAGTCAGCCAAGGCCCAGCTGGCAACCTCCCGTCTGGAGTACGAGAGCAAGAAGCAGCTCTTTGACCAGCACGTAGTCAGTGATTTCGACCTCCAGAAGGCCAACAACGCCCTGCAGACCGCCAAGGCAGTCCTCGCACAGGCCGAAGCACAGGTGGTAAACGCCCGCAACAACCTCAGCTACACTGTAGTAAAGAGCCCCTCCAACGGTATTGTAGGAACACTTCCCTACCGCCCGGGCGCCCTGGTCAGTCCCTCTATGGGCCAGCCCCTTACTACCGTCAGTGATAACAACCAGATGTATGTGTACTTCTCCATCAACGCAGCACAACTCCTCAACATGACCCGCGAAAGCGGCAGCGCCGAAGCAGCCATCAGCGCCATGCCCCAGATTAAACTCCTGCTCGTTGACGGCAGTGAGTACAAGTACACCGGCAAGGTAGAAAGCATCAGCGGAGTTGTGGACCGCTCCACAGGAACCGTACAGGTACGCGCCGTGTTCGACAACCCCGAAAAACTCCTTCACAGCGGAAGCACAGGCTATGTAGTCATCCCCACCGTCTTTAAGGACAAGATTATCATCCCCGCAACCGCAACCGTACAGGTTCAGGACAAGTTCAAGGTGTACCTTGTTGACAAAGACAACATCGCCCATGAGCAGCTTGTCATCACTGAGCCCCACACCAACGGCAAGGAATATGTAATCAGGGAAGGCCTGAAAACAGGTGACGTCATCGTATCCGAAGGAGCCGGTATGCTCAAGGACGGCCAGAACGTTAAACCCAATAAGTAACACTACATACCGGTCGCCCGTAACAACAACGGAACAACGGAAAACCAGGCGGCCCCTCGTAATAACAGAATAACAACAATGAAAGGAAATATATTTATCAAAAGACCCGTAATGGCCATCTCCATAGCCATTATGATTCTGCTGGTCGGAGCCATTTCATTCACCTCGCTTCCATTGGAGCAGTACCCTGACATTGCCCCCCCAACCGTATCTGTCAGCGCCACCTATACCGGTGCCAGCGCAGATGCCGTAATGAAAGCCGTCATCCAACCCCTGGAGGAAGGAATCAACGGAGTAGAGAACATGTTGTATATGAACAGTACAGCCACCAACTCCGGCTCTGCAACCATCAATGTAATCTTCAAGCAGGGAACTGACCCCGACATGGCAGCCGTAAATGTACAGAACCGCGTAGCCCGCGTACAGGGACTGCTGCCCCAGGAAGTGACCCGCATCGGTGTCTCCACTACCAAGAGGCAGACCTCATTCCTGCAGATTGACGCCCTGTGCAGCGAGGACGGCACCTATGATGAAGACTTCATCTCCAACTACCTCGACATCAACGTCATTCCCCAGATTAAGCGAGTAGAAGGCGTAGGAGACGTAATGCTCCTGGGCGGAACCTACTCACTGCGTATATGGATGAAACCCGAGCAGATGGCACAGTACGGCGTAGTACCCGATGACATCACCGCCGCTATGGCCGAGCAGAACCTGGAGTCTCCCGCCGGCCAGTTAGGCGAGAAACCCGTCAACGGCTCACACGGCGACGGGGTTGAGAACTACTACCAATACACCCTCAAGTACAAAGGTCGTCTGAAGGAGATTTCCGAGTTCGAGAACATAGTCATCCGCGCCAATGAAGACGGAACCATCCTCAGACTCAAAGACATCGCCGATGTAGAGTTAGGAGCCATCAGCTATGCCTTCCATGGCGAAGCCAACGGACATCCCGGTGTAACCTTCCTCTGCTTCCAGCTCGCCGGAGCCAATGCCAAGGAAACCAATGACCGCGTAAGCGCCAAGTTGGACGAACTGAGCAAAGACCTGCCCAAGGGCATGAAGTTCATCAAGATGATGTCCAGCAATGACTTCCTCCTCGCCTCCATCGCCAACGTTGAGGAAACCCTCTTCATTGCCATCCTGCTGGTAGTACTGGTCGTTTACTTCTTCCTGCAGGACTTCAAGGCCACCATCATCCCCTCCATATCTATTATCGTATCACTGGTCGGCACCTTCGCCTGCCTCTCCATAGCCGGCTTCACACTGAACCTGCTCACCCTCTTCGCCCTCGTGCTCGCCATCGGAACCGTGGTGGACGATGCCATCGTAGTCGTTGAGGCCGTCCAGGCCAAGTTCGACTCCGGATATACCAGCCCCTATCAGGCCACTAAGGACGCCATGAGCGATGTAACCATGGCAGTTATCTCCTGTACCTTCGTCTTCATGGCCGTATTCATTCCCGTCAGCTTCACAGGCGGAACAGCCGGAATCTTCTACACCCAGTTCGGTGTAACCCTGGCCACAGCCGTCGGCCTCTCATGTGTCAGCGCCCTCGTGCTCTGCCCCGCCCTGTGCGCCATCATGATGCGTCCTGCCAGTGAAGAACGCCGTAAGGGATTCTTCGGTGCCATCAACTACCGCACCCGCCTTGCATACGAAGCCACCTACTCAGCCATGATGGAGAAGTACGGCAATGTACTTCGCCGCATGGTATCCCGCAAAGTCAGGTATTACGTCAGCTTCGGTGCCCTCGCCGTAGCCATGGCAGGCGTAATCTTCTTCGCCAGCCACCTTCCCGGCGGACTTGTACCCAGCGAAGACCAGGGTGTATGTATGATGAACGTCAGCGCCGTCCCCGGCAGCAACGTAGCATCCACCTACGAAGTAATGAACAAGGCACAGAAGATTATCGAAAGCGTACCCGAAGTCAAGGAATACACCAAGGTAGCCGGTTACGGATTCATGTCAGGTCAGGGAACATCCTACGGAATGTCCGTAATCCGTCTCAAGCCCTGGGGCGAACGACAGTACGGACTCAGCTTCGGATTTGCCACACTCGCACTCCTGGCCATCGTCATATCCCTCATAGTATTCGTACGCAGCCTCTTTAATAAGAAAAAGGTACTGCGCAAGGCGCTCGCCTTCGTCATCATAACCGCCCTGTCCGTAGTAGCCCTCATGAACTACCATCCGCTGGACAACATGATGAGCAACAGCACCATGGTAGCCAACGCCAAGCTGAATGCCCGCCTGCTCACCGAGATTCCCGAGGCACAGTGCTTCGTCTTCGAGCCAGGTATGATTCCCGGCTACGGTATGGGTTCAATCGAATTGCAGTTGCAGGACAAGACCGGAACTGCCGATAAGGAAGTCTTTTTCAACTACACCAAGGAATTCATTGCCAAACTGAGCCAGCACCCCGAGGTAGGCCGGTGCATCACCACCTACGAACGAAACTTCCCCCAGTTTGACGTCGAAGTCGATGCCGCCCAGTGCAAGCGCGCCGGCATCTCCCCCACAATGGTACTGAGCGCCCTGGCCAGCTACTGCGGAGGAGCCTATATCAGCAACATGAACCAGTTCAGCAAAGTCTATCGCGTCATGCTGCAGAGCAATCCCCAGAGCCGAACCACCGAGGACGACCTCAACAACATGTTCATCCGCAACCAGGGCCGGATGGCACCCCTCAGCCAGTTTGTCAAGCTCAAGCCAGTCCTCGGCCCCGAGATTGACAACCGCTTCAACCTGTTCAGTTCCATCTCTGTCAATGTAACAGCTAATACAGGTGTCAGCAACACCCAGGTAATGAATATCATCCAGCAGGTACACAAGGAAGTATTCCCCGAGGGCTATAGTTATGAGTATGGAGGTATGGCACGAGAGGAAGCACAGACCATAGGAAGCTATGACACCTACCTCACCTATGCCATCTGCGTCATACTGATATTCCTTATCCTCAGCTGTCTGTATGAAAGCTTCCTCATTCCCTTCGCCGTAATCTTCTCCGTTCCCGCCGGACTGATGGGAACCTACGGATTCGCATGGCTCTGGAATGCAGGATTCAACTGGACCATTCCCATGAACGGCCAGCCCGTCCCCATCGGACGTATGCTCTTCATGGGCCCCATCGAGAACAACATCTACCTGCAGACCGGTGTCATCATGCTCATCGGACTGCTCGCCAAGACAGCTATTCTGATTACCGAGTTCGCCCTGGAGCGCCGTCGTAAGGGAATGGGAATCGTCGAAGCGGCCTTCGCCGCAGCTGAAGCCCGCCTGCGTCCCATCCTCATGACCGTCCTCACCATGATTTTCGGTATGATACCCCTCGTCTTCGCCACAGGTGCCGGAGCCAACGGAAACCGCACCATCGGAATCGGCGTAATCGGCGGTATGACAGTCGGCACCCTTGCCATTCTGTTTACCGTACCCCTCTTCTTCATCATCTTCGAGTACCTGCAGGAGCGCATCCGCCCCGTCATGGCAGAAGAAGCTGACCAGCAATTCCTCAAAGAGCGTGAACGCTCACAGCGCGAGAAAGAGAAAGCCATCGAGAATTCATAATGCATAATTCATCATTAAGATATGAACAACAAAGCAATTATATCCATAGCCCTGTCAACACTGCTCCTGAGCAGTTGCGGGCTATTCAAGAACTACCAGCGTCCCGCAGATATCAGCACCGAAGGCATCTACGGTGACGCCCAGAGCGGCGACGAGAAAGGACTGGGCGACATCCAATGGCGTGAGATCTTCACCGACCCCCAGTTGCAGGCACTTATTGAAAAAGGACTGGCCAACAACACCGACATGAAGAATGCCGACCTCAAGATACAGGAAGTCCAGTACGCCCTCAAGTGTGCCAAGCTCGCCTACATCCCCAGCATCTACTTCAACCCCAGCGGCACAGTCAACCGCCCCTGGGATCCCTACGGACGTAACGAGTACAGCACCGGAAAGACATACAGCCTGCCCGCCACCATGAACTGGCAGCTCGGCAGCATAGGCAGCCTTCGTAACGCCAAGAAGAAAGCCGAAGTCAACGTCCTGCAGCTACGCAATGCCAAGCAAGCCGTTCAGGCAGCCCTCGTAGCCAATATCGCCTCCATGTACTACACCCTCTCCTCCCTTGACGAACAGCTCGCCCTCACCGTCACCACCCGTGACAACTGGGGCAAGTACCTGGAAATGGAGAAAAAACTGATGGAAGCCGGTCAGGCCAATCTGGCAGCAGTAGCCAGCATCGAAGCCACCTACTACAGCATCAGCACCAGCGTAGTAGCCCTGCATGACAACATCCGCCTCATCGAGAACTCACTGGGAACCATCCTGGGCGAGACAGCAGGACATATTAGCCGTGGTGCCCTCAGCACCTTCCAGTCACCCGCCATCCTCGCCACAGGCGCCCCCATCAGCATTCTCTCCCGCCGTCCGGATGTCAAGGCAGCCGAGTTGGAACTCGCCAGCGCCTTCTATGAGAAGAACATAGCAGCCAGCCAGTTCTACCCCTCACTCAACATCAGCGCCACCGGCCAGTTCACTAACGCCCTCGGTGCCTCAGCCATCAATCCCGGCATCATGATAGGCAATGCCGTAGCCAACCTCTCACAACCCATCTTTGCCAACGGACGCATCCGCGCCCAGTATAAAATCTCCAAGGCCGAGATGGAGGTAGCCACCAACAACTTCAAGCAGGCAGTCATTGCCGCCGGCAACGAAGTCAATACCGCCATGGTAGAACTCAAGGGCGCTGAGGACCAGAAGGAACTCATCGGCAAGCAAGTCACCGCACTGCAGCAGGCATTGGATGCCACCCAGAAGCTCTACGCCCTCAGCAGCACCAACTATCTGAACGTCATCACGGCACAGAACTCACTGCTCTCAGCCCAGATGAGCCAGATACAGAACCGCATGGAAGCCATCAACGCCACCATCGACCTTTACCAGGCCCTCGGCGGCGGAGAATAACCACCAGCCCCACCCCTCCCCGCCAAGGGGAGGGAGGGAAAACCTGGCGGCCCCGAAAAACAACAACACCCCGACGCACACAGCCGGACCTTTAAACCTTTGATAACACATTAAACTACTAATAATATGAAAAGACTCAACTTATCTTTACTGATGTTAGGTTGTACCCTTCTGGCAACAGCCGAACCCGTAGGCCGGCAGACAGCGCTGTACACAGCCCAGTCCTACATGATGGCCAAGGGCAAACACATCAACAACACCCAGAAACCCTTCCGGGCAGCCCGTAAAAACCAATCCGCACAGCCCCTGCAGGAAGAAGCCTACTACTACGTCTTCAATGCCGGAGATAATGACGGCTATGTCATCGTCTCAGGCGACGACCGCGTAGAGCCCATCCTCGGCTATGTGGAGCAAGGCTCCTTCGACCCCGACAACATCCCCGACAACATGCGTGCCTGGCTTCAGGGATATGAGGAGGAGATCCGGTACGTCATGGATAACAACCTGAAACCAGACGCCAAGCCCCTGCGCAGACGCGCCAAAACCTTCAACACCAAACACTCCATCCCCGAGATTCTCACCACACGCTGGAATCAGGGCCTTCCCTATAACCTCACCGTCGAGAAGTACTACGCAGAAGACGGGTCCCAAGCCCGTCCCGCAGCAGGATGTATCGCCACAGCCTGGGCACAGGTCATCAACTTCCACCGCTACCCCGACGAGATCAAGGTAGAGATACCCGCCTACAGCAAAACCTACACCCTCAAGGACGGCACCACCCGGACCGTCACCTTCCCCAAGGTACCCCGTGGCGCCAAGATAGACTGGGACAACATGCAGGACACCTACAGCTGTAGCGAAAGCCACGCCCACACCGCAGCCGACACCGCCGTCGCCAACCTCATGCGCTACTGCGGACAAGCCGTCCAGATGGGTTACGGCAAGTCCTCCGGAGCCAACTGGAAAGCCCCCAACGTCATCAAATACTTCGGCTTTGATGACAGCGGCTACCGCGCAGGCCGTGACCAGTACAGCATAGACGAATGGACAGACCTTATATATAATGAGATAGCAGCCGGCTATCCCGTACCCCTTAGCGGATCCAAGATCAGCGGCGGACACGCCTTCGTCCTGGACGGATTTGACGGTGAACAGCTCTTCCACGTCAACTGGGGCTGGGGAGGCAGCAGCAACGGCTGGTTCCTCATCGGCGTACTCAATCCAGGTGACAACAGCGGCATCGGAGCAGCCAGCGGCAGTGGCGGATATGCCCGCGGCCAGGCGGCCATCATCGGCCTGCGCAGGCCCGACAATATCAAGGCCAACACCCACCTCACCATCAGCGATGTAACAGTCGCCGGCACCTCCGTAACAGCCAAGTTCACCAACGAAACCGGAGCCACAGGCCGCTTCAACGTAGGCATGCTCATGCAGGAAGATGACGGCACCTTCACCGTTGTAGGCAACAAGATGAGCATCACCGGCATGGCAGACGGCACCACCCAGACCAAAAGCTTCCCCCTGTTAAGAAAACTGGAGGCTGGCACCTACCGCCTCACCCCCGCCAGCAAACCCATGACCAACGAGGACTGGAAACCCTATTACAATATGCGTGACCGCTACATCGAAGCCGTAGTGGATTCCACCGGCCGTCCCACCCTGCGTATCGTAGAGCCACAGTATAACATCAGCATAGACACCATTGTCTTCCCCGGCCCCCGCATCGTAGGTCAGGAACAGGAGATCGTAGTCACCTTCCGCAACAACGCCGACGAATACTACCAGGACGTATATCTCTTTGCCAGCAAGACCCAGACCAAAGTCTATACCGAAAATCTGGCCCGTGTAGGCATCCGCAAGGGCGAGACCGCCCAGTTCTCCTTCTACTACACCCCCGAGGAGACCGGCACCTATAACCTATGGTTCTGTTCCGACAAGAGCGGCAAGAACGTCATTGGTACAGGTACCATGGAAGTGATCACCGAAGCCCAGGCCGTCAAAGCCAACCTCAGCATCAGCTATGCCGTAGTCAACGGAGCCAATAATATCGCCTACGGCAAACAACTCTATGTCAAAGCCACCATCCGCAACAACGGAACCGCAGACTACGACGGCAACGTCAAGATACAGCTCTGGAAGCAGAAGGTAGGAGCCAGTTCAGCCAGCAGCAGTTCCAGCAGCATGTATAACGTCAGCATCCCCAAAGGCAAGTCAGCCACCGTCGACATCCACTTCGAGAACCTCAGCTCAGGCTACTATTACCGCTTCAAGGCCATGTACGGCAACCAGGATGGAACCCTCAGCGGCGGAGGCATCTGGGATTACAAATGCGAGATGCAGGACGGCATCCTCAACTGGAAGACCGACGGCGCTGTCACCGGCAAAGCCTACGCCTCCAGCAGCAGTACCTCCACCAACATCTGCGGTGTCCTGGCCGACTGCAGCAACAAGATTACCCGTTTGGCCCCCAACCGCAGCAACCCCAACGTCATCTACGCCTTCGCCCAGGGGATGAGCATACCCGCCATCCTGGACACCTGCAACTACGTCAGCGGTAAGGAAGCCCCCCATATCCGCCTGGTAAATGACAAACCCTTCTACATCCCCGTCACCTTCCAGGCCGACAGTGCCACCTTTGCCTACACCTTCCCCCTCACCGAGGACGGAACCGGCTGGCACACCGTCACCATGCCCTTCCGCATTGACTCCATCTATTTGGACAGCATACCCGTATCCCTAGATGACTGCCTCAAGCACTTCTGGATATACGAATTCTCAGCCCAGACCTCAGACGGGCGCATCATCTTCACCCCCGCCACAGAACTCCGCGGCGCCACCCCCTACATCATAGCAGGTGACGCCACCATGGCAGGCCGTACCATCCGGTTCCGTTCAGCAGACGTACCCTTCTACAAGTCCGGCACAGACAAGATGGTCATCTCCTCCCCCGCCTACCTCTTCCACGGCACCACCCTAACCCAATCCGTCACAGACAGCTATGTACTCAATGAAGAAGGAACCGCCTTCCAGTACATCACTGCCAAAACCACCCTTACCCCCCTCAGCACCTACTTCACCACCAGTCTCTGCGGGGAGGAACGTCCCCTCAGCATAGAGCTGCCTGACCTCACCCTCCTCCGGGCAGAACTGACTGACCGGGAAGACAGGATAGAAAGCCCCGCCTCCTCATCCTATGGAAAGGAGGCCTATGACCTTAGCGGACGGAAAGCATCCTCCAACTCAAAAGTCATAATCCAGGGTGGAAAAAAGACCCTCATCATCACCAGATAACAAGATAGCAGACTAACAACGGCCGCCCCCTCGTAACAACGTAAGAACGGAATTACGAAAGGGCGGCCGATTTTTATTCACGGTAACCCGTAAATTGTAAAACATAAAACCTTTTGTTTCTCAATTAAAAGTATTACCTTTGCACCAGGAAATTATTCAAACATATACCGTATGAATCCTAAATATAGCTTATATCAGCTCCATGCCAAGATAGATGCAATGGGGAAATTCCTGAACCTGGACAAGTATATCAAGGGAGAAAAGAACTCCATTTCCCAGATTCAATCATATTTTACAATTAACAGCTGGGCATACCATCATTTCCATTCGCAGGACGGCTTCATGCACTTTCGGATTTCGCCCAACGGATGCTATACTGACGAGGATGCATTCCATCAGCCGGACTGTGTTTCCGACTTTATCCAGGCAGGTGATACCGTAATGGAATTAGGATACGGGTATGGTGCAAACTTATTGTATCTGGCCCGTTGCCACCCCGATGCCGACTTCATCGGCGTGGACCTTCTGCCCCTAAGCAAGGATAAAGTTATCCCACAAAATGTCAGAACCTGTCAGCAGGACTACAGTAACCTGTCACAGTTTGCAGACAACTCCGTAAATGTAGTGTATGCTTTCGAGACCATTGTACACAATACAGACAAGGAAAAGATTTACCGCGAAGTCTGCCGGGTACTCAAGCCAGGTGGTGTTCTGATAGTTTTTGACTACGCCCTTGCCAACCGCCTCGAGACCTATGATGACAAGATTCAGAAGGCCATTGCCCTGATATCAAAAGGAGGGGCTGCAGCCATGATTGAATCGGTAGAGGAACTGAACGCCCATTATACCAACAGCGGCCTTACCATTGAGAAGATGCAGGATTACACACGCCAGATCCTCCCCGACCTTAAGCGCCTGGAGCGTAAAGCAGCCAAAATCCTGACACGCCCCGTGCTGGCCAGGCTAATGTTCCGGCTCCTGCCTGATCAGTTTGTCACCAATATCATCCTGGGATACCTGGGCTACGATTCAGGAAACGCCGGCATCTGCCTGTACAAAGGATGGGTAGTCAGGAAATAAGGGAACACGCACATAAGGAAGGCCGAATCAGGCCTTCCAACCTTAAATAATGTTAAATAACAATACCCGGAAGAACATCGTAATACAGGAAACACTAACTTTGGGGCGTCGGAAATTGCCGACAGTAAAAACTAATTAACCAATTAACCAATTTATTTATTTAACTTTATGAGTAAAAAACTTACTTATTTGCTGGTATGGATACTGGCAACATCGAGTGTTTTTGCAGCTCCGATTACTAAGGAGCAGGCGCAGAAGAAGGCAGCAGCCTTTGCAGTTCAGAAAGGCCGCGAGCTTAGTTCCCGAAAAAGTTCTGTTCACAGAGCGCCCAGGGCGAAAGGGCAGGACGACTCTCCCTACTACGTGTTTGACATGGCGGCAGACGGCGGCTTCGTAATCGTATCAGGTGACGACCGCACACGTAGCATCATAGGTTACACCGAGTGCGGCAACTATGATGAGAACAGCCTGCCCGAGAACATGAAGTCCTGGCTGCAGATGGTATCGGACCGCATCAGCACGCTAGGCGACGCCCCCTTAGGGCCCACGGGCAGAACACAGTTAAGAGCTCCAGCCCAGGGTGTGCCCGGAGCCACACCCATTATAGGCCCGTTGCTGGCGAGCACGTGGAATCAGGGTACGCCATACTGGGACAACTGTCCGTTCCGTAACGGCAGACGCTGCTACACAGGCTGCACAGCCACAGCCTTTGCCCAGGTAATGTACTTCTACCGCTGGCCCGAAGGTGCGACTACGAGCGTTCCGGGCTATACCGATGACGGGCTGAACTACAGCACACTTCCCGCCACCACATTTGACTGGAATGCGATGAAGAACAGCTACAGTGACAGTGACAGCGGCACCAACAGCGGTAATGCGGTAGCCAAACTGATGCATTACATGGGTAAGGGAGCCCTGATGCACTACACAGACGGCGGCTCGGGCGCAGCCTTTGTGAATGCCATCAATGCGCTGAAGAATTACTTCGGCTACCCCAATGACATCTATGAGATTCACAAGGACAACTACAGCAGCAATGAATGGGTGAACGCCGTTTATGCCGAGCTGTACTACGGACGCCCCGTACTGATAGAAGGCTATTCTGACGTAAACTGGGGCGGCGGACATGCCTTTGTGTGTGACGGTTACAGAGATGACGGCTGCTTCCATATCAACTGGGGATGGGGCGGCTGGTGCGACGGCTATTTCAGCCTGGACGTACTGAACCCCGATGACCATAGCGGTATGGGCGCGACACCCGGCAGCAACGGCTACTACTGGCACGAGGGAGCCGTAATGAACGTAAGACGTCCTGACGGCGGCGGCCTGATGACCACTGACCGCGGCGTAGCCACCTTCTATCAGGATGCCAACTACGGAGGCTACGGATACAGCCTGCCCGAGGGCGTCTTTACGCTGGCACAACTGAGGGCCTACGGCATTCAGAATGATGACATCTCCTCACTGAAGGTACTGCCCGGCTTCAAGGTTACCTTATATAATGATGACAACTTCAGCGGAACCTCACATGTATTCACGGCAGACGCCGGATACGTGGGAAACGACTGGAATGACAAGGCCAGCTCCATCCGGATAGAGACAAACGGTGTTACCGGCAAGACAGGCGTATATAAGCTGCAGAACCGTAACAGCAACAAGTTCATGGATCTGAACGGCAACAGCACGGCAGACAACACAGCCATTGTACAGTGGGATGACGAAGGAACCGAAGCCTACCAGCACTGGCTTGTCAAGGAGGTTCAGGCAGGTGTTTACACCATTCAGGCATCAGCTGCCATCGGCAAAGGCCTGGATGTAGCCGGCGGTTCGGTGAACAACAGCACACAGGTACTGCTATATCCCTATGGCGGCGGTACACATCAGCAATTCATCCTGGTTGACAAGGGGAATGACTACTACACACTGGTAGCCCGCCACTGCGGTAAGGTAGTAGAGATTCCGGGAGCCTCCACTGGCTCAGGCGAATGGCTGAAGACGTGGGAGAACAACGGTACCGCCTGCCAGCAGTGGAAGCTGATTGCCGTTACAGGCGAAATAGGCACACAGCCCGTGGTTACCCTGTATCAGGATATCAACTATGGCGGATATGCCGTGCAGCTGCCCGAGGGCACCTACACACAGGCACAGCTGGAAGCCCATGGCGTGCGGAACAATGACATCACCTCACTGCGTGTTCAGGCCGGCTATAAGGTAACCATCTATGACGGCTCCTCATTTAACAATGACAGCAAGACATTCACAGCCGATGCCAGTTATGTGGGCAATGACTGGAATGACCGCACCAGCTCTGTCAGAATCGAGCCCAACATCCAGTACGTGACAGTGGACCTGACGGACAATGGCGGAAGCTATGCTGTATCCCATACCCCTGTCAATAACAACGAATCCGGCGCCAAACTGTTCGACAACACCTCCAGCACCAAGTACTGCACCTTCATCAATTCCTCCGACGAGGTAACGATGACATACAACTCCACGCAGAGTGCACGTCTGACCAGCTATACCATCACCTCCGGCAATGACTTTGACGGCCGCGACCCCAAGAACTGGCGTCTGGAAGGTTCCAATAACGGAAGCAGTTGGACAACCATCGATACACGCAGCAACCAGACCTTCGCATCCCGTTTCCAGAAGAACACCTACAATGTAACCACATCACAGGAGTTCAGCCATTACCGCCTGGTGGTTACGGCCCGCAAGGATGCCAATGCCACGGTATTCCAGATAGCCGAGATTGAGCTCTTCGGCCAGGTGGCCCAGATTCCCATGGCCTTTGCTCCGGAGAGTACAGGCGAGGATGCCACCGGAATTGAGGAGACCCCTGCAGTTGATACCGGCATGTTCAACGTCTATACGATAAACGGAACTCTGGTGAAGAAAAATGCAAGGAATACAGCAGGTTTGCCCAGCGGTATCTACATTATCAATCGTAAGAAAGTGATAATCAGATAAGGTATAATCCAAGCCTACGGGCTATAATAAATGTCAGGGGCACCTCTTTTCGAGAGATGCCCCTAACTTTATGGATTATACTAAGCAATCATTGCACAGAGCCCTTGTAGAGGGGGGGGGCGCTATGAGAGGTCTATGAGAAGTCCTAGAGCAAACATAGAGCAAATCATGTCATAGACCAATGATAAGTTATTCCAATCTTGTGGTATATTTTAGTGTTACATTGCCATCCTGCGAAATCTGATCGTTGATGACATTGTCGAATTTGATGTATTGCTCACTACCCTGAACAACTAAATTATCAGCATCTACCCCCGTCACCTTTTTAATGATATTGGCGAGGATGGAATATTTGCCTTTACCCGTATAGGTTACAGTATATTCTTGACTATCCACGCTTGCACGAGTGACAGTAAACTCGCCTTCTATCAGATGCTGGATAGTGCCTTTCAGCAGAAAACCTGTACTTAGACGCTCAGCCAAAGATGTTGCTTTGCTGTTAAAGCGCTGAATGAACTGATCTATAGTTTGCTCCACGTAGTTATTGCTAACGTTGATAGTAAACTTCCCTTTTGCTTCCAATGCATCATTTTCGAACTTTGCCGTCAGGTCATTTCCAATCTTCACGTTGCCCAGCTGATCCACGGTGATAAAGTCATGTTGGTTGAAGAAACGTTCTATCTCCCTTTGGAAACGTGCACGTTTATTTAGCGAACCGTCAAGGGCTACCACTGCATGAGACTCGTGGTGATAGTCTTGTTCATATCCAGTATCACCTAAATACACATCCCATTCAAGTCCTTGTGGCGTATAGGCCAATTCCAAATTCTCCAGCGGCTGGGTATCAATCTCTACGCCACCCTTGTCAATATCAATGGTCACAAATATCTTACCTTTACCCTGGGGTATCTGGAAAGCGAAAGACTTCTGGTCCTTGCCATCAGGGTCAGAGAGTGTGATGTTGCTCTGCAAGCCGTTCTGCAGCAGTGAATAGATCGTGAGCGACATCGAGGCGCTTCCACGTTCGGTGATGTAGCGCTTGAATTGCTTGGCATTATCTAAATATTCCGAATCGGAAAGACGTACCCACCAGTTAGCATATTTTGATGTCTCACCTTTTTGGTAAGAAGAATCTATGAAACGAATAATCAGCTTGGTATTAACAACCTCTCCTATGCCTAACAATGCCTTACGGAAACGCTTGTCGGCCTCGACCTTCAGGTTGTATTTGATGGCTGTAATAACGCTTACCAACGTTCCGTTCATGAGCTCTGCGAAATACTCATCGCTGATTTGTTGCTGCAAGGCTTCACTTGGGTAAGGGTAGTGGCCGCCAACCATTTGCACATCCTTTTCACCCATACATAAGTCGTATTGGGCATTATACTTTGCTTCCCAGAACTGGCTGCAGTGCATACGTACCGCCTGCTCGATAAAGGCATTCAGCTTGCTGGCGCTCATCTTGCCTTCTGCAAAAGCCGGATAGAAATATTGATACCAGTCTTTTGCAGTCCGATAGCACGGCCCACCAAATTCCTTAGTATAGAAATGGCGGTAAGCTTCGTTAAATAAGTCGTGTTTGCGTTGTGCCACTGTCGTACCGAACTTCTCCAGTGCAATACCGATGAAAGCAACCAGTCCCATTGATGCCGTCATGATAGGTGTTCCGATAGCCGATGCAATTTGTCCGGTCGAGTAGTTTAGAATGGTCTTCAGTGTCCCTGATGCCACACCGATGTCATCGCCCTGAATATCGGCACCTATTACGTCGAGGATGCTCAGTGCAGTTCCCAGATAGCCCATTGCGGTAACTGCATTGTCGATGGTTTCTGGACGAAAGTCAACTAATGCCTCGCCTACACCACGTACAATATTCCATAGCCCATCCAGTCCTATGCTCTGCCAAAGTCCCATATCGTTCTTGAACTCCCTGGCCATCTTTGCGTCAGGATCATCGCTTGACACAACGTCTAACAATAGCTTTGTAGCTTCGTTGATAGCATAGAGTTCAGGTGCCATCTCGTAAAAGTCCAATGTGGCGTTATTGCTGAGCTCATCTGTTACATAGAATATGCTAAAGTAGCTCAGGTGGTTGGTGGTGATGGTAACAAGGCCTGACTGCTGGTCATATTTGAAACAAACAGGTTCCCACTCGCCTGTCTTTGTATTGTAGTAGGCGGCACAGATTTTCTCGTCAGATCCTACAGATACGGGGAAGGAAATGTCGGCAGTACCGGTCAGTTCGTGCTGTCCGTTAGATAGGCTCAAATCGACGCCAAAACCTCGTACCACACCTTCTAGAACATTAGGTTTCAGGATGGAATTGCGTACGCAGAGTTGTACGTCGTCGTCAATTACTGTTGCGTCGAAGCGCACTGAGCATTTTTGGGCATCCACTGTCAGAGTAGAGTCGTTCAACTCAAAGATTTCGGCATTCTCGAATACAAAACCTGGAATCCACGTAATGCTGTCCAAGGCAGCAACTTCCGTGGTTATGGCCTCGTTACCATTACGTTGGATGATGATGTTCTGCCCATCATCGCTCAATGACATGCTCGTAATTTCACTGATAGGCAAACTGATACGCGGTTGTTCATCATCGGTGCTGTTCACCACCATGTAGTACTGCTGGTTCTGAGCGGGTAGCGGGTTGTAGTCCTGGTCACCAACAATGTTCTCGAACCGTCGCCAACCAGGTGCATCAGCGTAGAGCATCTCAGTACCTTCGGGTACATGGAGTGTAATGTCGGGCGAATTCGCAAAAATGTTGTCATTGAATGTGGCATCGGTAATGACAGGCGGTGTTACTGCCAAGCACGTCAGGTCGCCCATCGTCTCACAATTAACGAAGGCTCCTTCCATATCGATGACGGTAGCGGGGATCAACACGTCATAATAATAATTACCAAAGGAAGCTGGCCTGGATACAATGCTGCCATATTCCATCTTAACCATGCTCTCTGGGAACTCCATCAGACCGCCAGGCTGATTGGCAGGAGCCAGAAGGACGAGGCTGGTCTGGTTCTTGTTGTAAATGGTATAGGCAAAACCTGAGAAGTATGGATTAGCCTCATCCACTTCAAATCGTTCCAAATTTCCGTATGGTGTAATCGCACCCGTGAAAGCTGTGGGGGCAATGGACTTGACCTTCGGAGGAATTTTGAACCAGTAATTATCAGCGAACCGGGCACCCAGAAAGACCTTCTCCCCAATGGTCTCCAGATTGGCAAAGTACGGGTTCTGGGCAAAATACGCATTAAAGAATGCCGAAGTACCCAACGAGGTGATACACCCTAACCAGTCGCCACAGTCGGGTCTCGTGAGTGCAAAGGCTTCATCGCCAACCTCAAAAGCTGGGCTTCTGCTCGTTACCTGTTCCAGTTTGCACATATAGAATGCTTTATTGCCAATACGTCGTATGTTGCTGCCAATGGTCAGGCTTTTGACATCAGCGTTCACAAAAGACTCATCAGGAACGGTAGTCATCTTGTCGCTCAACACCAATTTGTCTATTTTTGTACCGAAGAAGGAAAAGAAATCGATGCCTTCGATGTTGTCACCTATGGTCAGTTCTGTAAAATGGCCTTTATAGGAAAATGAATATTGGCGTATACGTGTCACTGGGTAGGTGGTCCCCTGGTAGGTTATCTCGGCAGGAATTACCAACGCTCCGTTCTCCCTGCCTGTTTCACCTGGTGTGTAGTCCAATATCTCGGCTGTTCCGTTTTTCATCAGACCATATTCTATGCCATCTATTATTTCATGGATGGCATCATAGGGACGTAGCCCCACAAGTATCCAGGCATTTTTTGCATAGAGCTTGATGGCTGCATTTTTGTAGAAACCGTCGTACGAACCGCCCCACCCGTAGTTGAAGTGGAAATAGTCGTAGCTGGTATAACCATCGCATACCAAAGCATGACCATCATCAGAAGTTGTATAATCTCCTCCCGAGTAGAGAATGGGACGGTTCTGATTCAGTTCGGCTTTCATTTCAGCAAGCAATTGCGAAGCTGTTGCACTAGTATACACATGATTCCCTGGTTCATAACCAAAATTTCTGACTAAGGCATAATCCCCAGGAATTGTAGGACTTCCCTCCGGAGCGTAAATAGTACCCATAGCCTTACCTATATCAGCCAATAATTGAGCTACTGCTTGTGCCTGTGCTTCGTTATAATAGCCATTGTAAGAATCCAACATGTTATCCCAGTCATAAACATGACCGGAAAAGTCTTCTCCGTTATCTAACATGCCTATCGACTGTTTGGGCCACTTCCAGTAGTTCATTATCTGCGCAACAGCCGTGGGTACACAACCAGACGGGCAGCCTTGTGGACACAGATTGTTGTAGGGACCCCACTGATTCCAGGTTGTGGTGAGCAACGGACCAACGACGATGTTGCCAATATAGCTGGGATAGCTGGAAACTCTACGAGGTACTGCCAATGCAGGATTTTGCCTAAGCGAATCTACTTCATTTGAATACTGAGTAAGCAGATCTTTCAGCTGCACGGGACAATTGTTGTAATCAAACGAACCATGATCGCAATAACCCAACACCTCGTCCTCTGTGCCTGTTTCACCCGAAATTATTACAAACCCCTGGTCGCTACCCAAGTTAATAACATAAACATTATCGTTCGATGTCGCTACCTGCGAGCGTTGTGCGTAAGCCAATGTGGGTGTAGCCTTTGGGACAGGTACTTTCCGCTTGGACAGATTACGTGTAGAAGGGGACGCTGCAAAGTTACTGGCAATCTGGAGTGCCTGCTCTACGCTGACATCGTCGGCCAACACTATTTGGGTAAAGAACGAAGAATGAAGAGCAAAGAATAATAGCAGCGCAAGGAGGCGCGAAAAACTATTAACTCTAAACTTTGAACTATATACGTTTTTCATGATTGTCTGAATTTAAAGGATAGATTACCAGCTTTAACAATATATGTGTCCTTGCCCAGCGTCTGCAGGGGGATGGTGGTTTTGCCTTCGGCGTCAAGACGGTACTGACACACTTTTATACCCTTCAGATTATACAGGGTGACCATGGAATCTGGTTCACCGCCAATGATGTATAGTGAACCGTCACGGAAGTTGTAGCGCACGTCTGAAGCTTTTACCTCTTCGATGGCAGTTTCAACATCCCACTCGATCTCGAAGGCAAGCTTCTTCAATAGGTATATGGGGTATTGTACACTCGTACTACTTGTGGTCAGCACCAACTCGTTGTTGCTGTACGTTACCACTGGTTTTTCCGTAAACGCGAACTTGGTAACATTGCCATCAGTCTGATAAATGGCAACAGCATTCTGTGCCCAAGCCCTTACGGTCAATACCAAAAACAATAAAGTGATTGTTAGTTTAGTTTGTCTCATTCTGGTTGTCGGTTTTAGGTTTCTGGGGGTAAAGATATGATTAAGTGAGGACAACACAAAACAAATCAGCATTTTTTTTTATTGTCAAGCGTGAGTATTATATGAAACGAAGGGGGCAAATTCACATAAAAAAGGTAAAGAGTGAATAATTTCCGCATTTTTCATTTCTGCGGGATAAAAAACAAAAAAGAACGCGAGGAAAAACGTCCTTTTATGGCAGATAAAATTATTTTCAAAGCTTGAAAATATATAACCAAGGTTTGAAAATATATTTTCACGGCTTGAAAATAAATTATCAAGGCTTGAAAATAGTTTTATTACGTGCTTTTAGAGTTTTTTTTCTGTAGGAAAAGGAACTTTTTTCACATGAAGGGAGAAACTTTCTCCCGCGGTTTTACGTGTATATTGGGGAGAAAACTGTATATTTGCATGGTAATCAGTATAAAAACACAAACACATAAAACACTATGAGCCGTTTCTTTGTCTTTTCTCTTATCCTTTGTCTCCAACTGCCCATCATGGGACAACCCCTGAAACGGGTCAGCCCTGAATCCGTGGGAATGAGCTCTACCCTACTGCATAATGCCGATGTTCCTATACAAGCCTCGATAGATGCCGGGGAGATTCCTGGTGCCGTGCTGGCTGTTGTCCGTCACGGCAAGATGGCCTACATTCAGGCATACGGCAACAGGCAGGTATATCCCACCAGGGAAGCGATGACAACGGAAACCATCTTCGATATGGCTTCGTGCAGCAAAAGTATGGGAACGGCAATGTGTGTGATGAAACTCATAGAGACGGGCCAACTGCGACTGTTGGATCCCGTAAGCCGTTACATCCCAGGATTCCAAGATTGGCAGCCAAAGGATGGTGGCGAGAAGGTGACCATCCGCATTCAGGATTTGCTGACGCACACATCCGGCTTGCTCCCCTACGGTCCTACTGCAGAATTGTCACGCAAATATGGTTCACCCAATCCAGAAGGATTAAAAGAGTACATATGTACCTGCCGTAAGGACTTTGAACCAAAAACGGGATTCCAATACAGTTGCCTCAATTTCATTACCTTACAATATATTATAGAAAAGGTAACGGGGAAGTCGCTCCGACAGTTTGCGCGCGAAAGTGTTTTCGGTCCTCTGAAGATGAACCATACTGACTACCTGCCTTGTGCTCCGGATGCCAACGGAGTTTGGAGAAATACAGATGCCCCCGCATGGGCCAGCTTAATGCCGAACCAGCATTGGCGCTCCATTGTGGCACCTACCACTAAGCAGTCAGACGGCTCCGTACTGAGGGGTATGGTTCACGACCCTTTGGCTCGCCTGATGAATGGAGGCATAAGTGGCAATGCTGGTGTATTCAGCAACGCTGATGACATAGCCATCCTGTGTGCCGCCCTACTGAATGGAGGCGAGTGGAACGGCACCCGAGTACTTTCTCCGCTGACCGTTGAAGCTATGCGGACGGTACCCCGTTCCGTCAGTAAGTTTGGCAGGGCTTTAGGTTGGGATTGTTTCAGCTCTTATGCCAGCAATAATGGCGACCTTTTCTCTGAACAGACGTTCTCTCACACGGGTTTCACAGGCACCAGCATAGTAATAGACCCTGTGAATGACTGCGCTGTCATTTTGCTGGTAAATGCCGTTCATCCTGAAGAGGGGCACTCCAGTATGATCCGTCTTCGCTCCGTAGTCAGCAACGCTGTGGCAGGAGCTATTCTGGTTAGATAGGGAGCAAGGGGCAAGGAGGCAAGACGGAAAGAAAAAAAAGAGGCACCTCTGTGAAAGAAGTGCCTCTGAATTTTATCTTGTAATTCTCTATGCGAGATTAGATCTCAGAGAAGTACTTGATTGTACGAACCATCTGAGAGGTGTAGCTGTTCTCGTTGTCATACCAAGAAACAACCTGTACCTGATAAGTGTCGTCATCAATCTTGCTAACCATAGTCTGAGTAGCGTCGAACAGAGAACCGAACTTCATACCGATGATATCGCTTGATACGATCTCATCCTCTGTGTAACCGAATGACTCTGTCTGAGCAGCCTTCATGGCAGCGTTGATACCTTCCTTAGTTACGTCCTTACCCTTAACTACAGCAACCAGGATAGTTGTAGAACCTGTAGGAGTGGGAACGCGCTGAGCAGAACCGATCAGCTTACCGTTCAGTTCGGGAATTACCAGACCGATAGCCTTAGCAGCACCTGTTGAGTTGGGAACAATGTTGCAAGCACCGGCACGGCTACGACGCAGGTCACCCTTGCGCTGAGGACCGTCCAGAATCATCTGGTCACCAGTGTAAGCGTGGATAGTGCTCATGATACCGCTCTGGATGGGAGCGTAAGCGTTCAGGGCAGCAGCCATCGGAGCCAGACAGTTAGTTGTACAAGAAGCAGCAGAGATAACCTTATCAGCAGCTGTCAGAGTCTTGTGGTTAACGTTGTAAACGATAGTGGGCAGATCGTTACCTGCAGGAGCAGAGATAACAACCTTCTTAGCACCTGCTACGAGGTGAGCAGAAGCCTTCTCCTTAGATGTATAGAAACCTGTGCACTCCAGAACAACGTCTACGTCGTTAGCAGCCCAGGGGCACTTTGTGGCATCAGCCTCCTTAGAGATCTTGATCTCCTTACCGTCAACGATGATAGAATCCTCTGTAGCCTCTACAGTATGCTTGCCCTCACCGAACTTGCCGGCGAAACCACCCTGAGCTGTATCGTACTTCAGAAGGTGAGCCAGCATCTTGGGGCTGGTCAAATCGTTGATAGCAACTACTTCATAACCCTCTGCCTCGAACATCTGACGGAAAGCCAGACGACCAATACGGCCGAAACCGTTAATAGCAACTTTTGTCATTTTGTGTTAAATTTAAATTGATTTATAGAAAACTAATTTTCGTTGGTTTTATTTTATCCGCAATTACAATAATGAGCCGACTTACATGCCGCAATTACAAAGGCCAAAAGCACAATTATAGATACGTAAATAACTCTTTTCATTACTTTTTCTTGAAATTCGGTGCAAAATTACAATTTTCTTTTTAATTTAGCACCCGAAAACCAATAAATTTTCAAGTATTATGTCATTTATTCAAGATTTCAAGGCCTTTGCACTTAAAGGCAACGTGGTGGACATGGCAGTCGGTGTAATCATCGGCGGCGCTTTTGGTAAGATTGTTACCAGCGTAGTTAACAATATTATTATGCCTCCTATCGGTGTGCTGACCGGTGGTGTGGATTTTACAGATCTGAAAGTGACACTGAAAGAGGCCGTTATGGACGGCGAAAACGTTGTTTCCGAAGCCGTTACCCTGAACTACGGACAGTTTGTACAGGACGTAGTGGACTTCCTCATCATCGCCTTCTGTATCTTCCTGATGATTAAGGGCATTGCCGCTCTTACCCGTAAGAAGAAGGCCGAGGATGATGCGGCTCCCGCTCCCGAACCCGAACCCAGTGCAGAGGAGAAACTGCTGACCGAGATACGTGACCTGCTGAAGAACAAATAAGGTAAGTTTGGGGTTAGAAGTGAGAGGTGAGAGAACAACCACTAACCTCTAACCACTAACCACTTATTGAAGAAAGGAATTGAATGTTTAGGAAATTAACCATATCAACCCTGTTGCTGCTTACCACAGCAACAGGGTTTGCTCAAGGAGAGAGCACACTATTCCGGACCATCAAGGAAAACTACGAGGAAAAGGCCGACTCGATGGTAAACGCCTTTATTGAATCATTCATGATAAAGGAGAAAGGCGTCTTTAATGACATGTACCAGAAGTACGCCTTTAATGCCTACTGGACACAGGCACACGCCATAGATGTCGTCATCTACAATTACCAACGGCATAAACAAGACAACAGGACTCTTGCCAACAAGTACCTTAGCTACATCAAGCTTTGGTACAAAAACAAGGCCAACAATTACGCCGGAGCAGCTGCCAGCAGCACTACTGTACCCAATACTAGGACTGTCTACAAGATGTTTGAGAACCCCTACACGGATGATATGTGCTGGATAACCCTTACCCTTTTGCATATCGGCGAAGCAACGGGCACAGCCGCCTACTCAACCATCGCCAGGCAAGTTTTTGACAACTACATTATCAAGCGTGCCAATGAGGACGAGGAGACAGGCGGCCTGTGGCTCCCCTGGAATACCGATGCCGGAAGCGGCCCCAATGCCTGTACGCAGTCACCGGCCACCCTGATTGCCGCCAAACTTTATCAGAAAGACGGCACAGCCAACTACCTGGATTATGCCAAGAGGCTGTATGCCTATACGGCCAAAAATATTGTAAAATCCGACGGACGTGTGGAGGAGCCGCCATTGACCTATACACAGGGCACCTTTGGCGAGGCCTGCCGCATCCTGTACCACGTAACGGACGAGGCAACATCTGTCAAGAACAAATACAGGACCCTGGCCTATACCTATATTAATTACGCCTTTACCAGCACCCGATGCACCAACGGGAAGAATATCCTGCGCCATGAAGGTACCAGCGGTGACCAGAGCATCTTCAAGGCAGTGCTGATTCCCTACGCCGTGAACTACGTGCTGGATACAGCCATGCCTACCACCAACCGCAAGAACATTGCGGACCTGGTGCAGAAGAATACCAAAGAACTGTGTTCCCATCTCAACTGGGACCGCTACCCTATCGTCTTCTGTAACTTTGACTGGACAAAGCCCTGGACAGGCGAGGATAAGGATGCCTCTATGGGAGCCATGTGCAGCGGCGCCTCACTGTTAGAGAATACCGCCCGTATGCAGAAGGCTATCATACAGAACTACCAGGATTACCAGGATGCTATAGAAACCATCCCTGAGGCTGAGGAGCCAAAGGACATCTTTGCCGTCTATTCCTTAGACGGACGTATGGTACGCGCGCCCTGGCAGGGCACACAGAATCTGCCCCGCGGCATCTACGTGATTAACGGCAAGAAGGTACTGATAAGATAACGCCGTCTTATCTTGGAATCACAATTCCGGAACCTGAAACCCGGAACCTGAAACCCGGAGCCCGGCCAGAGGCCGCACGCCACCCTTTCAGGTCATAGAATATAGGGGATGTGGAGGAATTCACATCCCTTATTTTTGTCTGTTCACTAAGCTCCACCTGGATGGTGTTGCTCCACTCCCCTGCCATATCACCTGTTATAGCGCGTACCTTATAAGAATACAAAGTCTCAGGGGAAAGTCCGGTAAAGGTATAGGAAGCATCCTCCGTCTCATACAACAGACCGTTAAGCTGAATCTGGTAATAGTCAGCATCACGCACCGCAGTCCACCTGGCCGTAAAGCCATCCTCGGCTACCGGATCAGGGTCCAGCGCTACAGGCGTACCCACCAGGGTTCCCCCGTCAAAGACAAAACTTATCAGCCCGTCCGTCTCGGCAATATCCGTCACAGGCTTGCCCATCAGTTTCCGCCCCATATAGTCGGGATGATACAGCATGGCAGCCGGCCGGGTGCTGTCCGTAAGGGCCGTATTGTCAGCCGTTCCCGGGAAAGGGTCACCGGCCAGTTCGGCAAAGCTGGGAAAGGCTCCGCTCATATAATGGTTGTCCGCGGGAATAACGGTAAGGCGCGGATGGCTGTCAACGGCATTCACGCGGTTCTCATTCCAGGCATCGGCATCATAGTCAACGTGCAACACCAGCATTCCGTGACCGGGAAGCCAGGCATCCCACCCCACCGGTTGACGGTTTTCCAACAGATAATACTCGTTCCAGTAAGCATTGTTATACAACTGATACGCCTCAGGCTGATCCGCCAGGGCAGGCATCCCCATAACAATGCAGGGGTCTGTTAGCACCTGGGGCTTAAGCCATCCGCAGAACATACGTTCATAGCTGGTGTATCCTGCCGGCGTGGTACCGCAATAGTCCCGGCCGGCATACATACCTTCATCCATGACACTCCACATACTCATGCCATAGCATTGTCCGTCCGTGCGGTCAGTATCATACAGGTCAGGCAGTCCCATGCAGTGGCTGAATTCATGACAGGCGGTCCCGATGCCGTCAAGGGACGTCCCGGTGGAGTCCCTGAGTTCGGACGAGCAGGCATAGGTATCCACCCATACACCGTCCCTGAAGAGGGCGCCGCCCCCGTCATCATGGTCACCGGCTGCCGTAAGTGACCACTCATGCGGCCACAGGAGGGAAGGATTACCGGGGGACTGCGCCTCGTTATAGCCGGCATATACCAGTACCACCTGCTCCACATAGCCGTCACCGTCCCAGTCATAATCGGCAAAGTTGACATCAGGGTCAGCCAGCAGGACAGCCTCGGATACCATCTGGCCGGGATGCCGGTCCGTACCGCCGGCCTCAGTAGAGTTACTGCCATAATAAGCGAAGGGCTGACTGACGGTAACAGGGCCAATAACATCAAAGGAGAGGTTAAACTGCCCGTAACTCTGGGCAAGAAAATAATCATGCACGGACCCCGTCATGCCAAAGCGGGAATAGCCCGGCTGGTTAAAATAGTTATGGTATTCGGCAGAATCGTAAAGCAATTCACGGTCAGGAAAACTGACCAGTATGACAAGGCCCCTCTTATCTCCGGTATAGGGCCCGGTTCCGGTACGCGAGGATGAATCTGTCAGGCGTACCCTGCGATGAAGGCGGCGCTGTCTGCTGCGTTCCCGCCACAGGCTGTTCAGCCTATGACGTCCTACTTCATAGGCCAGTCCCTCAGCTCCCAGGCAGAAAGCGCGCCCGTCATCCGCCTGAAAGAAATGCAGGTTCTCATCACCGCATGACGTGGCAGTCACACGGGAACCGTCTGCCAGGGTAAGGACGGTACGCTGACGCTTAGCCGGTACGGCTCCTATACTAAGGGACAGGAGCAGGGCACTGAGGAACAGGAACACATGCCGCATAAGGGACTATGGGGTTATCAGTGTCTTGCGAACCTTACCGTTCCTGAACTTTACCAGATATATGCCGCTGCGCATGCCAAGGCGGCCCAACTGGCTGACCTTGCATTCGGATACAAAGATACCGTTTATATCATAGACCCGGACAAGTTGGGCACTTTCAGGAGAGATGTCCGAGATGCCGTCAGCATAGTCTGAGGGGGTGATTCTCAGCGCCTCGGACCATTCACTGTCCAGGTACTTGTCTGAAACGGCCTGAACACGGAAACCGTATGCAGTCCCGGGTGCCAGTTCCTGAATCCGGCAATAAGGGGTACGGATGCTGTCCGTCCGCAATACCGGCTCATCAAACTCATCCACCACCATTACATTATAGGCTTCGGCATCCTCAACGGCATCCCACGTAAGGGACAGGGATGTATCAGTAGCATCGGCGGGTGCCAGGTTCTGTACCCCGGCCAGGGTTCCTAAGGGATTGAACTTAAGGACAATCAGGCTGTCCGCGGTTTCCCGGATATCATACAGGGGCTTATGCATATAGCCGCCGGTATAGACCGTACTGGCAGGCACCGACGTATCCGTCAGCTCATGATTCTCCGTAGTACCGGGATACAGATTACCCCTCAGGGAAGCAGTCCAGGACTGCGATGTGACGTTAGGCGTATTGCCGCCAATCAGGGAATTATTGGCCGGAATGATGGTCATGCACTGATGGCTGGGAGTGACATTCACCTTGTTAGACAGCCATATATTGCGGTTATAGTCAACATGCGTTACCATCAGTCCCTTCCCCCTGGTACGGCACAGCACATCCCACCCTGATGCCTGGCGGTTCTCCAGGATATAGTATTCGTCAGGGTTATTGTCATTTACAATCTTGTAGCCGTGACCGCCTTTGGCAAAGCAGGGAATACGCAGTGTGCGGGGTTCCGTCAGTTCCTCCAAGGGCTGCCAGCCCATGAATTCACGCTCATAGGCCGTATATCCTACAGGACATGTGCCGTTTACGGCATACTGGCCATTATCCATGATATCCCAGTAGTCCATACCAAAGGCCACATACTTGGTGTCATAGAAGTCAGGCAGGCCCAGGGCATGGCTGAACTCATGGCAGAAGACACCGATACCGTCAGGCTGAGTGGCGGTAATAACGCCGCCCGCCTGGGCAGTGGGCCTGAGCTCACAGGTAGAACTGCAGCCGGCAAAGCTGGTATCGCCAATCTTGTATGAGGTAGGCTGCTCCTTGGGCCAGATGGTATTCTTGTCTCCGTATGAGTTGGTGTAATTCTGTCCCAGTCCGGCATAAATCAGGAACACCATATCCACCTTGCCGTCCGCATTATTGTCAAGCAGGCTCCAGTCAGTCCTGATCTGGCAGGCTTTCTGCAGGCTCTCCCTCACAAACTCATTGTAGTAGATATCCGTAACACTGCCGTTATCCTTACCGTAGTAGGCATATTCCTTGGACAGTGTAACAGGCCCTATGACGTCAAAAACAGGGTTGAACTTCCCCAGGCTCTGATCCCGGAAATACTCATTAACAGCACCGTAGCTGCCATGAGCCGTATAAGGCGATACCCCCGGCTTTCCGTTACAGTACCGCTGATAGTATTCATTGATCGAGGCCGAATCCGGAGCTACCGTAAAGCCCCTATCCTGGAACTGCACCAGCAGGACAGCCACATGCTTGGTTCCTATCTGCCCCAACAGGGCGGATTCGCGCGTTCCTATCCTACGTACACTTCTACGCTGCTCTGCCTGCGGCAGACGCAGGGCCAGATACTCCTCTCGGTTATAATCCGTAAGGCAGAACCCGCTGTCCGTCAGTTCCGCTACCCTGCCCTCATCCGTAAGGAAGAAGGACAGGTGCTCATCTCCGTAGCTGGTCAGCATCAGCTGCCGGCCGTCAACTAAGGTAGCCCTGAACCTGATCCTTTCAACCGGGACGGTGGAAAACACCGCAAACGGAAGTACGCACAGGATAAAAGCAAGTATATATCTCTTTCCTATCATCATATATATATTATGAAGGCAAAATTACAACTTTTTTTCATAATCCTATAAAAAAAGCATGTTCAAATTTGTCTATTTCAGAAAAAACCTCTAATTTTGCACTCGCTAAACGCAGCATGGGGGATTAGCTCAGCTGGCTAGAGCGCTTGCATGGCATGCAAGAGGTCATCGGTTCGAGCCCGATATTCTCCACATGAGGTAAGAGATTTGTCTTTCAGAAAAAGATGAATCTCTTATTTTTTTGAACAAAGGATAAAGAAATCCTAAATTCAAAATTACACTAACAGCTAACCGCTAACAATTAAACATCATACAATATGAGCGAGAACATTAAAGACACATTGGCAGAAAATGCCTTCAGAGAACTGAGAGAGGGCGAGGAATACACCCCCCTGATGCCCCAGGACACCACCCCGCGCGAGGTAACCGCATGGTCTGTCTGCTGGGGAATCCTGATGGCCGTCATATTCAGTGCCGCAGCCGCCTACCTGGGACTGAAAGTAGGACAGGTATTCGAGGCCGCCATCCCCATCGCCATCATTGCCGTGGGACTGAGCAGTGCCACCAAGCGCAGGAACGCCCTGGGCGAGAATGTGATGATTCAGAGTATAGGTGCCTGCTCGGGCGTAATAGTGGCAGGAGCCATCTTTACCCTACCCGCCCTGTATATCCTGCAGGCCAAGTACCCCCAGATGACCGTCAACTTCCTGGAAGTCTTCATGGCCAGCCTGCTGGGCGGTATCTTAGGCATTCTGTTCCTTATTCCCTTCCGTAAATACTTCGTCAAGGATATGCACGGCAAGTATCCCTTCCCCGAGGCCACAGCCAGCACACAGGTACTGGTAAGCGGCTCCAAGGGCGGCGATCAGGCCAAGCCCCTGCTTATAGCAGGACTGCTGGGCGGACTGTATGACTTCGTGGTAGCCACCTTCGGCCTCTGGAACGAGAACTTCACCAGCCGTGCCCTCCTGTGGGGCGACACCATAGCCGAGAAGACCAAGCTGGTATTCAAATGCAACACCGGCGCAGCCGTACTGGGCCTGGGATACATCGTAGGACTGAAGTACGCCTTCATCATCTGCTGCGGCTCGGCCCTGGTATGGTGGGTAATCGTACCGGGTATCGCCTTCCTGTTCCCCGACGTGGAGGTGGAGGCTGGTATCACGGCGGCAGCTGCCTCAGCCGAGCAGATCTTCAAGTACGCAAAGAGCATCGGTATCGGTGGTATCGCCATGGCCGGTATCATCGGTATTGTCAAGAGCCGCAAGTTGATTACAGGAGCCATTACACTGGCAGCCAGGGAGATGAAGGGCAAGAATGCGGCCCAGGGGCCTGAGGAACGGACGCAGAAGGATTTGCACATGGGCTTTATCGGCCTGGCTTCCTTTATTACCATTTTCTGCATCGGAATGTTCTTCTACTGGGATGTGATGAACGGAGTGGCCAAGTTTGCCATTGTCGCCCTCGTGGTTACCTGCATCATCACCTACCTCTTTACTACCGTAGCCGCCAATGCCATTGCCATCGTGGGCACCAACCCCGTAAGCGGCATGACGCTGATGACCCTCATACTGGCATCTGTCATTATGGTGGCCGTAGGACTTAGCGGCACAGAGGGTATGGTAGCGGCCCTCATCATGGGCGGCGTGGTCTGCACGGCACTCAGCATGGCGGGCGGATTCATAACCGACCTCAAGATCGGCTACTGGCTGGGCTCTACCCCGCGGAAGCAGGAAACCTGGAAGTTCCTGGGTACACTGGTCAGCGCCGTAACGGTATCCGGTGTGATTATGATTCTCAACAAGACCTATGGCTTTACCAGCGGACAGCTGGCAGCCCCGCAGGCCAATGCCATGGCAGCTGTCATAGAGCCGCTGATGCAGGGCAACGGAGCGCCTTGGATGCTCTACGGAATAGGCGCTGTATTGGCGCTGATTCTCAATGCGTTAGGTATATCTGCCTTAGCCTTTGCGTTAGGTATGTTCATCCCCTTGGAACTGAACCTGCCCCTGGTAGCAGGCGGCCTTGTCAACTGGTTTGTTACCACACGCAGCCAGCAGAAAGAAATCAACACCGCCCGCGGCGAGCGCGGCACGCTTATTGCCAGCGGATTCATTGCCGGCGGAGCCCTGATGGGCGTAGTCAGCGTGGCACTCCGCTTTGCCGGAATAGAGTTCCAGTACGGCCCCTGGTGGGACAACTATCTGAGTGAAATACTGTCACTTGGCATGTATCTGCTCCTTATTATCTACATGATTAAGGCCAGCATGAAGGCAAAATACACATTATAAATAAAAAAAGTGGGTACTTTTGCATCCCAATCCGTATAAATGTTGTACATTTGCGCGCCGTTACGTGTTGACGGCATATTTCAAACCTATAAATAAAGTTTAATTAAAATTATGGCAACAAAAATTAGATTGCAGCGTCACGGTCGTAAAGGCTATGCCTTCTACAGTATCGTAATTGCTGATGTAAGAGCTCCACGCGATGGTAAGTTTACAGAGAAGATTGGTACTTACAATCCCAACACCAATCCTGCCACTGTAGATTTGAAATTCGACCGTGCCCTCTACTGGGTAGAGTGTGGTGCACAACCCACTGACACGGTTCGTAACATTCTATCTGGCGAGGGTGTTTATCTCATGAAGCACCTGCGCGGTGGTGTTAAGAAGGGCGCTTTTGATGAAGCTACCTGTGAAGCAAAGTTTGCTGCATGGAAGGCTGACAAGCAGAAGGGTCTGGAAGCATTCGAGGCTAAGATGGCTGCTGACAAAAAGGCTGCCGAAACTGCACGTTTGGCTGCAGAGAAGAAGGCCAATGAAGAGATTGCAAAAAAGGTAGCTGACAAAAAGGCTGCTGAGGCTGCTGCTAAGGCAGAAGCTGAAGCTGCTGCCAATGCTGAAGCTGAGGCTGAAACAGCAGAGGCTGCTGAGACCGAGACAGCACAGGCTACTGAGGGTGAAACAACAGAAACTCCCGCAGAGGCTTAAAATCAATCACAAACCATTATTTCAATTAGACTTTTTCCAAACAACAAAGAAGAAGGGCGCTACCGTGAGGCAGTGCCCTTCATATTTTTATGACTATATATGTGTCTTATTAAGACATCATGGTGACGCTATTAGATATATCATCTTTATAATCAACAATAAAATTCATCTAATAATAAGGACCACAGGTACACAACAAGTTTTTCGAGTAAAAATGGGGAGAAACCATTAAAAACGCAAAAGTATTTCTAATTTCACTATTTATATATAATTTTGCAATAAATAAATGACAAAATGGAAATAAGCAAAACGGTTCAAGAAATACAAAGATGGATGGTGTCTGCAGGCAAAACTCTTGCTACAGCGGAAAGTTGTACCAGCGGAGGAATAGCCAAAGAAATTACAAAGGTTTCGGGGTCATCGGAATATTTTCAAGGCGGAATCGTTGCATATCAGGACCATCTGAAAATTCAATACCTTGGCGTAAGCGCTGAAGATATTGCACAGTACGACGTAGTAAGCGAGCCTGTAGTCAAGCAAATGGTATGCGGTGCTTGCAAATTATTTCACTCTGACTATGCTATAGCCAGCACTGGTTATGCCGGGGAAGGCCGTAACGGGATACCTTCGGGCACCATTTGGATTGCATGGGGCACACCTGAGGATATCCACACAAAATGCCTGATGCAAGCCCATAATAGGGAAACAAACACACAACAGGCTATTACAGAAGCCCTCGAAGGCTTAAAAAATACTATTAGAAAAATTAAACTACGATAAACAACACCTTGACATTAATCAAGAAAGTTGCAGGATTTTTAACATTATTTATTATTAATAATGCATGATTGCTAAAGTTGCCGTACCTTTGCAAAGAATAAAGATATTCAATAATTGTAATTAACAAAGGATAACTATGACACAAACAGTAGGTACACTTGCAGGTGCAGTTTGGAATGCACTGAACGAGAATGGAGCTATGGCATCTAAGGATGTTAAGAAGGCTGCTGGCCTGAAGAGCGACAAGGAGCTTTACCTTGCTATGGGTTGGCTGCTTCGCGAGGACAAACTGAACGTTGCCGAGGATAGCAAGACAATTACACTTTCTCTGAAGTAATTATTCTTCATTTATTTCAGAGTAAGTTCATCATTAATTAAAAGTGAAGGCTCTCAGATTCTGAGGGCCTTCACTTTTGTTTAATTATACTCATTCTTTGTGATTTTCTGTACCATGCGCAATTTGCCTGTTCTATCACTATGATAACGATAGCAGAAGGTCAAGCCAGCATCCTTGCAGTTCTTAAGAGTGATACTGTTCTTAATATCTGCGAGCAATTGATTATGGAAGAGATCATGCAAATCCTGCGTATATAGAGAATCAACGTCTAAGTCGCCATGAACCGTATAGTCATAATAGTAGGTATGCTTGACAATGTCGAATGAACAGCTATCAAGTGTAGTGAATTTATCAACATCCTTGGGACAATTCTTTTGCGTAAAGAGTTTTGCCTCCTGGGCAATACGCTCCTCTATAGTTTGCTTTTTGCAGCTAACGAAAAAGATCGGGAGAAAAGAAAGAAGTACAAAATATATTCTATTCATGAAATATAAAAAGCCCCCTCGCTATACAAATAGAGAGAGGGGGCTGTATAATTATTTAACAACCTTGTTGATTAAACGTACCAGATCAGCAATTGTAATGTGACCGTCGCCATCTACATCACCATACTCAATCACCGTACCCTCAGGAGCCTTTAGCACCAGAGTCTTGGCCAGAATATCAATATCAGTAGAATTTAGCACATTATCCAGATTTACATCACCCCACTCTACCATCGGAGATGTGCTCTGCGGAACAAGAGGGAGAATTATCTGTGACGGACGTTCTTCTACAGCCAATTTGCTAGTGAAGTATGAGCTAAGAGCAGGAAGTTGTGTAGCTTTAGTAATATAGTCAAAGCATGTGCCATCGGAATTAATCATGTAAACATTCTTCAACGAAGGCTGATAGGTAGAACCATACATATTATATGTATCACTGCTAACAACCATCTTATCTGAACCACTTGCATAAAATGATTGGTTCATACCAGAAAAACATATGGTATGACCGTTGAACATACTATCACATGCAATAATATAGGGTGTGTTAGCACGCAAAACTTTTACAGGCTCAAATATAGGATTACCATCATCATCAATAGCTGCAAATTCATAGATCCAGAAATGATTCAGCGAATCATTTAGTTGATATGTAAATTCACCTCGGAATATAGAATCTACTGCGAATGGCAATGTTATGGCCTGCCATGCAACAGGTGTTTCTGAATCAGCAGGGAATGTGTAATGGAAGTATGCAGTGTCAGCCTCGAAATTCGAGGGAATAAAATAAGAATAATCCGAATAGAAGTTAACCACATTCGCATGACCATTAACAACAAGGTTTGCATCTACAACAGTTCCCTGAGGAATCGTGGAAACATTATCAAAGCAATAAATAGTGTTCGGATTCTTGTTGGCCGTCATGCGAGTAATAGATACATTGCTAGCATAAACACCAATGGCTGTTGTGGGTGCAATGACTGAAGACCTGGCGGCTTGACCAACAACAACACCAGTATTTTTCCATGAAAGGACTCCGGCCTTGGGTACCCAAGAATGATCCCAAATGCCACCGGAAGTCAGGTCACCACCAATGCCATACATTACTCGAATATGATAAGTGTCGTCATAATTAAGGCCATCAAACTGGAAGTATCCTGTAGCGGTTTTGGCAGGTTCGATATTCATCTCGACTACATGTGTAGTTGAAGACCATGCGTAATTATCTCCTTTAGGCTGATGCCATAGCTGTAGTTTAACAAGACCTTTGTATGCCTCCTTGGCAGCATTACGAACAGCAATGGAACCTACCAACTTATTACCATAAACAATACTGTTTGAAGAATTCTGAATGGTAAATCCGTTAACAGCAAGACTAGGTTTCTTAATCTGAGACGAGCTATAGATTTCCATGGTACCCATTCCAATCACATCCGATCCATCATCACGACGACATAACCAGAGATTATATGTTCCCACATCAGTAGGTTTATAAAAGAAAGTCACATCTGTAGTACCGCCAGCTTTTATACTAACAAGAGAACGACTATTGGCATTTTCCTTAACAGAGGTCTTACCCACAAAAAGATATACGACCTGAGAAAACTCATCTGCATTATTACGGAAGGTTACTTTTATCTCTTGCTCTTCGTTTACGGCTAGAGAACCTGGAATGGTAATTGTATCTACACTTATATCCTCAATGGGTTTTACTTTAGTAAGAGTAATGTTTTTAGAAGAGTCAACCTCAGCCAAAATATAGTTACGTTTTAAATCCATCTCTGGTCGCCATATTCTGCTACTTGTCAGTTTGCTGGCAGGGGACAAACGATATGTACCTGGCTGCAGACGACCCTTGACGTTAAAGCTCTTAGTATAATAGGTATCTTTACTCATATCTGTAATGGTCTGAGAAGTGCCCACCAAAGATAATGTATTATCATCGTTAATCTTAACAATACCCGTATTAAAACTGTTCGTCGCCCCTGTCCAATTCAGGAACTTACCAGAAATGGTAGTACCAGATACCGTTATATCATTGATAGTCATACAGGTCGTAGTCTCTACTCTTACATTATCAGGCAAACGGAGGTTAAAGAGGGCGCCTTGCCCCATACTGTATCCGTCACTACTACTACTGGCACCGATTCCACTATTGTCATCAGGATTAAGAATAGCAACAAGGAACCAACCATCAGAACCGCCACCCCAGCCCCAGTTAACATGGAAGAGTTGTTCTCCATCAAATCCGTCGAGAACGAAAGCGTGACCACCACCAGAAGAATGACCATTAAATAGTACAGGATAGCCTGACGCAAGTTCTGTATATATGGCATCAAACCATTCGTCGATGCTACAACTACTACGGTTAAGCCAATATGCGCTATCGTCAAAACCAAACATATTTACAAAAACATCACGTGAATTTGCTGTAACAGCACCTGAGGAAGGACCATAGTGCATTTTAACAGCCTGTCCGCACATGTGCATCAAATTGGCAACCGCAGAATCTTGTGCATTAGCAACATGTCCTTTTTCCCAATTGTAAACATCACGTATATTATCCCAGTCAATAGGAGTATTACGTGCAATCGCCTTCTGGGTAACGGTCTTTGAGGAACCATTTTTCTCAGATTTATAAGTAATGCTGTATGAAGGAATTGCAGCCTTAAGTTTGGTGGGATACTTGTAGAAGTTTACCACCTGAGCCATAGCCGTAGCAACGCATCCGGCAGCAGGGCCAGTCTTCTGGGGTAGCGCTGTATCCTCATTCTTGTCTGCTTCTAAATAATATTTCGGACAAGTAATGTTATAGGGTTCACCCTGGTTCCATCGAGAGGTAAGCATCACAGGAATACTGTGGCGTGTAGCGCGAGCCACTGCCCTAGCCTTTATGGCACGCTTATTGACAGAAATGTTATTGTCAATAAGGTATTTTATCTGGTCAACGTACAACTGAAGCCATGATTTCATGTTCTCGGGGATTTTCTCTTCATCAAAGGAACCATGATCAACATAACCCAGAATCTCAGGTGTACGATCATCGCCGGAAACAATAACGTATCCATTATCGTCCTCAGCATTGAAAACATAGTAATAGACACTTTGCGGCTGGCCATTAACACGGCGCAAGGAAAGATGTGGTGCACGATTCTGATTCAGTATCTTACCCTTTGAGAGCATATACTGTTGTGCGGTGTTAAATGCATCAGACCGACTTACTGATTCGGCCTTGGCTACTAAAGTAGCAAGAGTGCAAACAAATGCAATTACAATTCTCTTCATATAATATTATAATAAGGTTTTATATTATCATGAATCATATCCATTGGGATTATTTTTCTGAAAATTCCAGGAATCACGACACATCTCTTCTATACCAAACTTAGCCTCCCATCCTAACTCAGCTTTAGCCTTAGCGGGGTTGCAGTAACATGTGGCTATATCACCTGGTCGACGAGGCTTGATGACATATGGAACTTTCAGACCGTTGGCCTTCTCAAAAGCTTTAACAACATCAAGAACTGAATACCCATGTCCCGTACCTAGATTATAGACGGCCAATCCTTTATTCTCCAAGATAGCCTTAAGAGCACATACGTGGCCGTTTGCAAGATCAACAACATGAATATAGTCGCGAACACCAGTTCCATCATGAGTATCATAATCGTCACCAAAGATGCCCAACTCCTTGCGAATGCCAATTGCTGTCTGCGTAATATAAGGCATCAAGTTGTTGGGAATTCCATTGGGATTCTCGCCTATCAATCCTGACTCATGCGCACCTATGGGATTAAAATATCGCAGTAGAACAACATTCCATTCAGGATCAGCTTTTTGAACATCCATCAACACTTGTTCAATCATAGACTTTGTCCATCCGTATGGATTAGTACACAGTCCCTTGGGGCACTCCTCGGTAATGGGGATGATTGCAGGGTCACCATAAACTGTAGCACTGGAGGAGAATATGATATTCTTGCAACCATGCTGACGCATTACATCGAGAAGAACAAACACACCATTCATGTTGGTTTCATAGTACATCAATGGTTTGGCAACAGATTCACCAACGGCCTTCAAACCGGCAAAGTTGATAACAGCATCTATCGTATACTCAGTAAACACCTTATCCATTGCGACACGATCACGAATATCGGCTTCAATGAGTGTTACCTCATGACCAATAATTCTCTCAACACGACGGATAGCCTCAGGCTGAGAATTATAGAAATTATCAACAACAACAACGCTGTGACCAGCTTTATCAAGTTCAATAAGGGTGTGGCTTCCAATATAACCTGCACCACCAGTTAATAGAATTTTCATATTGTCCTTTTAAATTATGTTTACAATCCAAATAAAATTTTTAGTCCGTTGTCTACACCGCTGAAGCCCATGAAGGCCATAGCCAAGAGACCGGCTGTTACAAGAGCAATACTCATCCCCTGCACTCCCTTGGGGATGTTCATCATACTAAGATGCTCACGTATTCCTGCAAATACCACTAATGCCAAGGCAAAACCGATGGCGGTACTGAGTGCATAGACAACACCTGTAAGAAGATTGGGCTCCAATCCCTGAGATGAATATGTTCCATTGGCCACAAGAATAGCAACGCCAAGAATACAACAGTTAGTTGTAATTAGAGGCAAGAATACGCCCAAAGCTTGATAAAGGGCAGGAGCAGACTTTTTGAGGATAATCTCAACCATCTGTACTAATGCAGCTATCACAAGAATAAAGGCTATAGTCTGTAGATACTCCAATCCAAAGGCTACCAGAACATACTTTTGAATCATATAGGTAACAATGGTGGCCAATGTTAGCACAAAAGCAACGGCAGCTCCCATACCAATCGCAGAATCAACTTTCTTGCTTACACCAAGGAAGGGGCAAATGCCCAAAAACTGAGACAGAACAATATTATTAACAAATATCGCTGTTATAAATATAAGAATGTATGCCATATTATTTTCGATTTGACAATTTACAATTTACTATTTGCGAATCCTATTCACAATAGCAATAAGATAACCTAATGCGATGAAAGCACCTGGAGCCAAAACAAAGACAAGAGCACCATAGTTCTCGGGAAAGAAGGTAAAAGAGAACACCTTACCTGTTCCCAAAAACTCGCGTGCAGCACCTAATAGAGTTAATGCTATGGTAAATCCTATTCCCATACCGATACCGTCAAAGATACTGCTCACGGGTGAATGCTTGGAAGCAAAAGCCTCTGCTCTGCCTAGGATGATACAATTAACGACAATCAAAGGGATAAATAAGCCCAAACTGGCATCAACATCTGGGGCATAAGCTTTAATCAACATCTGCAAGATAGTTACCAAAGAAGCTATTACCACTATGAAGGATGGTATTCGAACCATATCAGGGATAATATTCTTTATAAGCGAGATAATCAGATTACTGAAGATAAGAACAGCTGTAGTGGCAAGACCCATACTCATACCATTAAAGGCGCTGCTGGTAGTACCCAAAGTAGGACACATACCAAGGAGAAGTACAAAGGTTGGATTCTCCTTGATAATTCCGTTTAGTAGAACTTTCATGTTATTCATAACTATTTCCTCCTAACCTTTATTAATTATGATGATGTTGAGTTGCGCCGCTTACACCATCAGTCTCAATACTATCCTGCTGTGTCTGGCAGTATGCCTTATAAGCCGTGTTAACAGCACGCAGGAATGCACGTGATGTAATGGTGCTAGCAGTGATAGCATCTACATCACCACCATCCTTACTGACAACCAATTCACCCTCTGTAAGATTGCGACCAATAATGTCGCCCTTCTCGCCTTTTTGAAACCACTGTGCAGCTTTAGCACCAAGGCCAGGAGTCTCGTGAGTCTCCAGAACATTGTATCCCAAAACATCGCCAGCAGAACTGATACCAACCATAATGACCAGATCGCCACCAAAGCTAGCATTCAGTGGGTCTACAGCCTTAATCGCGACACCCTTTTGGCCGGCATTCATGACAATATAGTTATTGTCACTGACAACAACTGTGTCAACTTTTTCAATCTTAACATCGCCACCGCCCAATACCTGGGCTATGGCAGCCTGCTCTCTCATATCGTTCAATTCCTGAATTGTATCCTTTGTCATCTTGTTTACGGATGCAAGAGCAACTCCGGCAACCAAGGAGATACCAGTCAGGACGCAGGCCATATTGTACCATGTAGATTCAAGCTTTTTCATTTCTTTACAACCTCCCCAAATCTTTTAGGTTTACAATAGGTATTAATTAGAGGTGTGAATGCATTCATGATAAGAATGGCAAACGACATACCCTCGGGATATGCACCCCAGTTACGGATGATAACCGTAAGAACACCTATACTTATACCATATACAATCTGTCCCTTTCCAGTCATGGGAGATGTGACATAATCCGTTGCCATAAAACAGGCTCCTAACATAAGACCACCACTGCATATCACCTGAGTTGGCATAGCATATACAGGATTGCAAGCATGTAGGATGGCAGCAAGAACAGCTACAGTTCCCAGAATACTTACAGGAATGTGCCAAGTGATAATCTTACGCCAAATCATGAAAAGACAGCCAAGCAAAAGAAACAAGGCACTTACCTCACCCAATGAACCACCGGTAGACCCAATAAACATCTCCTGAAAACTAGGAAGCTTGTCAAGAATGGTTGGATCGCCAGTAGAGATTGCCTCTTGCATAATGCTCAGAGGTGTGGCAGCTGTAGTAGCATCTGTATAAGTTGTTAGCTGATTTGCGACAGGCCACGTAGTCATCTGAACAGGAAAACTGATGAGCAGAAAAACACGGCCGACCAAAGCAGGATTGAATGGGTTTTGCCCAAGTCCGCCAAAAGTCATTTTACCTACGCCGATAGCAAACAAGGCACCAATGACAATAATCCAGATAGGAAGATTACTTGGCAGATTGAAGCCCAACAGAAGACCTGTAAGAATAGCGCTACCATCACAGATAGTACATGCGTTTCTGCCAAGAACAAACTTGGTAATGGCCCACTCAAAGAGTACACAAGAGGCCACTGAAGTTGCAAGCACAATGGCTGCACCGAGACCAAAGAACCAAATACTGGCTGCAAGGGCAGGTAACAGTGCTATGCACACACCATACATGTTCTTCTGTACGGTATCGCCTCCGTGAACATGTGGTGATAAAGATATTATAGGTTTCATAATTAATTCAGAATTCATAATTCGTAATTATTTCTTTGTCGCAACTCTATTTTTGATGATTCCCATAACAGTAGTCTTACCTACACGAATCATATCCAAGAGAGGACGCTTGCTAGGGCAAGTATACTGACAGCTACCACACTCTATACAACTGACCACATCATTCTTCTCGACCATTTCCCACTCTTCCAAAGCAGAAGCCTTGCTCAGCAGGAAGGGTTCAAGACCCATAGGACAAGCAGCCACACACTTAGCGCAGCGGATACATGGTTGAGGTTCGCTGCGACGGGCTTCTTTCTCATTCATAATAAGCAGTCCACTTGAACCCTTAGTCATAGGAACTTCAAGGCTGAGCAAAGCTTTACCCATCATGGGACCACCACCGATAATCTTTCCTGTATCCTCTGGCAGGCCACCGCATTCGTCAATGAGCTGTTGGAAAGGAGTTCCCAAACGAGCCAAAAGATTGCTGGGATTCTTGACGCTCTTACCAGTAACAGTAATGATACGATCTATGAGAGGCTTGTTCTTCATAACAGCCTCGTAGATAGCATAGGCTGTTCCCACGTTCTGTACTACAGCACCTACACTGATGGGGATAGCAGGAGGAGCTGGAACCTGTCGGCCAATAACAGCATCTATCAATTGCTTTTCACCTCCCTGAGGATATTTTACCTTTAAAGGTACAATCTCAATGTTAGGATACTGGCTGGCCTTTTCTGTCATTAACTTAATAGCATCGGGCTTGTTGCTCTCAATACCAATATAACCCTTCGTGACATTAACAACCTTCATAATCAAGTCCACTCCCACAAGAATTTCGTCCGGATGTTCTAACATAAGACGATGGTCAGCAGTCAGATAAGGCTCACATTCTACAGCGTTGATTATAACGCATTCAGCCTTGCTTCCAGGAGGAGGTGTCAACTTAACATGGCAGGGAAATGTAGCACCTCCAAGGCCTACAATACCAGCATTTTTAATTTTCTCTAATATAGTCTTACTATCCAGCTCAGGACGGTCAGAGAGACGTACTATGTCCTTTGAGCGGTCGATTGTCTCTTCCCACTCATCGCCCTCTACATCTACAATGACAGCCATACGACGTATTCCGCTGGCATCAAGAACAGCATCTATCTTATTTACTTTACCGCTTACTGAACTATATACAGGAGCACTGACAAAACCTCCTGCTTCAGCCAGCAGCGTACCTACCTTAACTACATCACCCTTTTGAACAACGGGCTTGGCAGGAGCACCTATATGCTGGAACATACTGAAAACAGCCTGCTTGGGCAGAGCGGCCTCACGAATGGGACTACCAGCAGACAGTTTATTCTCCGCGGGATGAACACCGCCTATGTGAAATGTCTTCATAATTCTTACTCAGCTTTTGCAGGTTCAACATTTTGGCTAGAAGTAACCTGATTAGCCGGTTCCTCAGCCTTTGGCTTACGTGGAGGGAAATTAAAGCCATGGATGACACCTTTAGGACAAGCCTCCTCACACTTACGACACATCTTGCACTTCTCTGCATCAATGTATGCTAGATTGTTCTCTAGGGTGATAGCCTCAAACTTCTCACAGGTCTTCACACACTTGCCACAACCAATACAAGACGCCTTACAAGCCTTATTGGCGATTGCGCCCTTGTCCTTGTTATTACAGAGAACCACTACCCTACGACCCTTGGGACCTTTTAATCGTATCTCGATAATTCCTCTCGGACAAGCTTTGGCACAGGCACCGCAGGCTGTACACTTTTCCTCGTCAACAACAGGCAAGCCCGTCTCTGGATTCATACTAAGAGCACCGAACTGACATTTGGCCACACAATCACCACAGCCCAGACAGCCGTAACTGCAACCAGTATCGCCCATACCTGTCATATTCTTAACCCGGCAACTTACAGCGCCATCAAACTCTGCGTTTCTTGGACGATTCTCACACGAACCGTTACAACGCACAACAGCTACCCTGGGAGCGCTGGCAACAGCAGCCATACCCAATAAGTCTGCCACCTGATCCATTACAGGCTGGCCACCTACAGGACACAACTTGCCCTCAAAACTTCCCGCATCGGCAGCTTTGACACATGCAGCTGCAAATCCAGAACATCCAGGGTATCCGCAACCACCACAGTTAGCCTGAGGCAGAACTTCAGAAACCTGCGCAATGCGTGGATCCTCATGTACAGCAAACCTGCTGGAAATGATATAGAGAACCAGCGCTGAAACCAGTCCTATCACCCCCAAAACGATTACTGCAATAAAAATTAAATCCATACGTTATTAGTTTTGTTTATTAATTAATTCATCAAATTAAATTTTACTAACAGAGAAAACAAAATGTTGACCAATTCTTCTCTTGTTCAAATAAAGAATCATATAATAAAAAGCAAGAAAAAGCAAGGAAAAAGCAATTCCGACAAAATCGCCACCCACCCATTCTCCGATAAGTAGAAAGAGTATCATCACCAGCAAAGGAAGCAGGTAACATATATATACAGCACGAAGGCCCTGAGTAACGGTACCTTCGACAATAACAGCATCTCCTGCTTGAAGCTCGCACCTTTCCTGCAGAACCTCAATAATTTTCTCTTTACTTTCGCTACTATTGCACAGTTTATGTGCAGCACAATCTGCACATGCAGAATGCTGCAAGATACGGACATAACACTTGTCGCCGTCGATTCTCTCGACAACACCTTTATGATGAATAATTTCCGTTACGTCTCGTATCATATTTCATAATATTCCATTACAAAGGTACAAAGATTTTTTGGTCTATACATTATATTAAAAAAGATGCGACAATTCCTTTAACACTTTTTAAGTGTAGGCACATCGGAATACACGTTTCAAAGAAGTAACTTTGCATTAAATTAAGGAAAAAATGGAAATAAGAACAATCGCATGCTGTAAGATTAATATTGGTTTGAATATTACATCAAAACGAGAGGACGGATACCACAATCTAGAAACTATTTTTTATCCAGTACCACTATTTGACGAAATAACAATAACTTCAGCCACCGAAGATAGTATAGATATTACCGGTCACGAACTGGAGGGAGACCCTAACGATAATCTTGTTCTTAAAACCATTAAACTATTACGAGATAATGGATACAAAATTCCATGTTTACACATCTTGCTAAATAAGAACATTCCGAGTGGGGCCGGATTAGGCGGGGGCAGTAGCGATGCCGCTGCCGTAATGAAGATACTGAACAAACACCTAAAATTAGGATTGTCAAACAATATGATGGAGGCAATGATCTCCAAATTAGGAGCTGACTGTCCCTTCTTTATACAATGCAAACCCGTATATGCTGAGGGTATCGGGGACATATTCTCACCTGCCGAAATTAACCTGTCCGGGTGGCATCTTGTATTAGTAAAACCAGACGACCACATATCAACAAAAGAAGCTTATGCTTTAATTAAGCCAGAACCATCCAAATACTCTATAAAAGAGGAAGTTAAAAAACCTGTTGGTGAATGGAAGATGAATATAAAAAACGATTTCGAAAAGAGCGTCTTCCCCAATCACCCAAAGGTGGCAAGCATTCGTGACGCCCTTTATGAGATGGGAGCAAACTATGCATGCATGAGTGGAAGTGGAAGTTCTGTTTATGGTCTGTTTAGAGAAGAAGTCGACCTTGCCATGTTTAGCTACGATTGTTTTGCTTTCCAATGCACATTATAACAATATAAGGAAATCCCTACCAACGAATAGGGAAAATCCATATCGGGCATGCATCATAACTTGTAATTTTGCAGCAGGAACAACTTGTCACATGTTATGAAAAGATATATTATTATACTAATAACGACCATCTTTGGATGGCAAGCAACAAATGCCATGAGTTATGAACAAGCAAGACAAGAAGCTTTGTACCTAACTGACAAGATGGCTTACGAGCTGAATTTAAACGACCAGCAGTATAACGATGCGTATGAAATTAATCTAGATTACTTTTTATCATTAAACAATGAAGCAGATCTATACAAAGACTATCTTTCGTATCGTCTGTCTGATTTACGTCACATCTTATATGATTGGCAATATAATCTTATGATAGCTGCGGACTATTTCATCCGACCCATATATTGGAGATCGGGAGTATGGCACTTCAGTATCTATAATTATTATGATCATGGATATTTTTACTATAGCTATCCCACTGTTTATTACAGCTATCGTGGAGGACATGGACGCATTCACCATCATCATGGATTCTATGCAAATCGCCGCCCCACCTGGAACGGTGGTATGCGTAGTCAACATGCCATAGGTGGCAGATACGACAGAAACGCGCACAACTCTGTTACCCGAGGAAGAATAGACAGAGTTCACGGCGATGGATATCACCCAGACTTTTCCAAAAGAGGAGAATACAGCAGATACCGAGGCAACTCATTCGAAAAAAGTAGTTCACGAAATCCAAGAACCGAAAGAGGCCACCAAGAAGGCACAAGGGACAATAGTTCTAATAGAAGATATGGTGGCTTAAGAGGTTCAGACACGAATGGAAACTACAATAGCCCAAGAAATTCTGGAATAAATGGGAGTTATGGTGAAACAAGAAGTTCCGGGATGAATAGAGAACGCTACAGCCTAAGACCAAATAACGGACATAGTGGCCCACGAGGATCCAACAGCGGAGGGAATATATCGAGAGGAAGAAGATAAAGATAAAGATAAAGATAAAGATAAAGATAAAAAAAGAGGTTCTTTGTATTGAACCTCTTTTTTGAGCGGAAAACGAGACTCGAACTCGCGACCCCAACCTTGGCAAGGTTGTGCTCTACCAACTGAGCTATTTCCGCAATAAACATTGAAAAGTGAAGAGGAGGAGACTCGAACTCCCACGCCTCGCGGCACTACCACCTCAAAGTAGCGCGTCTACCATTCCGCCACCTCTCCAGTGGCTATCTAATTTCGTGCCCAGAACAGGACTCGAACCTGCACGCCTTGCGGCACACGCACCTGAAACGTGCGCGTCTACCAATTCCGCCACCTGGGCATTATATTCAAGCAGAAACGAGACTCATTTTTTAAGTATATCAACTCGTTTTTCCACCACGAGCGGAAAACGAGACTCGAACTCGCGACCCCAACCTTGGCAAGGTTGTGCTCTACCAACTGAGCTATTTCCGCAAGATTTCCTTATCTGATTAGATAACCTTCAAAATTTCAACATTTAACCTTTTTCTGGTCAATTCCCCTGAATTGCGAGTGCAAAATTACAACAATTTGATCAAACCACCAAATAATTTTTCATTTTTTTAATCCATTCTTTGACGATAATCACTATAATCATATTCTCGAAGGACTTCTCTAACACCATTTAAGCGTTCGAGCACAATAGATGGATGGGTAATACCATTAAACATACATGTCTTAACAGTTGTATAATGCAACATATCTTCAAAGATTATTTCCTGTCCCACGTTTAGCGGATGAGAAAATTTCCAGCTTCCCATAAAGTCTCCACTAAGACAGCTATTACCACCCAGCCGATATATATTTTCTTCTGGTTTAGATGTTTTAACAGCATCAAATGGTAAAGTCTCAGCATCTCTAACCTTCGGTTGATATGGCATTTCGAGACAATCCGGCATATGACAGGTGAAAGAAACATTAAGTATAGCAGTACGTATGCCGTTGTTCTCAACAATATCAACAACCTGCGAAACCAAGGGACCGGTTTGCCATGCGAAGGCACTACCTGGTTCAAGGATAATATTAAGATGAGGATAACGTGCTTTAAGAGAGTGTAATATATTAATAAGGTATGGGACGTCATAATCAGCCCTTGTCATCAAGTGTCCACCCCCAAGATTGAGCCACTTAATCTGGCCAAACCAACGACCAAACTTTTTTTCCAAATGAACAATAGTGCGACCTAAAGCTTCTGCCGAACTTTCACAATGACAATGACAATGGAACCCTTCTATTTCCTCCGGCAGAACAGCAGGGAGCTGACCAGACAAAATGCCGAATCTGCTGCCAGGAGCACAAGGATTGTATAATTCTGTTTCAATCTCACTATACTCGGGATTCACTCTAATTCCTACGCTTATCTTATGCTTATGGTATAATTTAACCTTAGGAATAAAACGTTCGTACTGGGAAAGGGAATTAAAAGTGACATGTCCACTACAATCTAGGATTGCATCAAACTCATCATCTGTATACGCAGGGCTATATGTATGAGCTAAACTTCCAAACTCACGATATGACAACAAAGCTTCATTCAGACTGCTCGCTGTAGTATGACGGATATATTCCTTAAAGATAGGGAAAGTCTTCCACAAGGCATAAGCCTTAAAAGCCAATATTATCTCAACACCGGCACTGTCAGCCACATGCTTTATAAGTTCGAGGTTACGTCTGAGTAAACGTTCTTCTAAAAGGTAATACGGTTTCATTAATACACAAATTTAACGTTGTCAATCCATAAAGTATTTCCCTCTGTACCGGTGTATGCACCACCATAGCTACTATCAAATTTAACAATAAGATGTGTTGGCGTCTCATTGGCATCTGCCCACCCTTCCTCAAGAATAGGAACATTCTTGCCACTACTATTAATGGCATGATATGTACGTTCGCCAACTACCATCCCCATATAATCACGATAGTAGCTTTCTTTACTTATATCACCATAATGAATAGCAAACTGTTTTCCTTCAACCCATCCATTTGTATTCTTATCAAAACGGACTCTCATGGTACCAACACGTAATGCATGAATTTTTCCATCCTCGTCTTCCCATCGTTTCTGAAGCAGACAAACACATTCTGCCATATCTTTACCTTCAACAACCCTAGTCTTACCGAATCCGGTCTCTTTAATACGAGTATTGCTACCATTATTATAATACTTGTAGTCAAACCTAATAGCTTTCGGCCTTTTAGAGAAAGGCACACCAACATTAATTTTAGACATAGGGTCAGAAGAACTTGTTATGGGTTCTATAACACTTCCCGTAAAAATACTGCCACCAGCAAGAACATTGATATTTACCACGCCAATAGCCTTACAGTTTACAATATGAGTATACAACTTAGCACTTTTTCCACTTCCATGCGTATCAGGATAAACGCTAATGTTTGTCTTTACCACGCCACAGACCTTTGCATATACATTACTATTCGCCCATGGAGACCCACCCTGATTAACAAAAGCTCTGACACCATCGAATTTCCCCGTAGGACCTATCTCATATAAAGTACGAGTTTTACCGCCGACCAAGACACTCTCTTTAATAGAACGAGTGATCCATGAATCAAAATTACTGAAGTTCAGCTGTCCTTCCTCAGATTTCGCATTTGATGTTATAACAAACATCAACAAGAGTGCATATAATATCTTCATACCCTTTGATTTCGCTCAAACAGTGCGCAAAGTTACACAATTTACTCTTAATATTTTGCAGAAAATGCAAAAAAGGAGTATTTTTGTGTAAATAAAGAATCAATATCACAAACAGTATGAACTCAAAAGTATTGGGAGCAGATATGAGATTATTGGAGATTCTGTCACAGACATTCCCCAACAGCAGTAGCGCAAGTACAGAAATCATCAACCTTGAGGCTATAATGAATCTGCCAAAAGGGACAGAACATTTTGTAGCCGATATACATGGTGAACACGAGGCTTTTCTGCACATTCTGCGTAACGCCAGTGGAAACATAAAGCGGAAAGTAAAAGAGATCTTTGGCGAATCGCTCTCTGAAAGAGAGATTCGCGAGCTATGCACTCTCATCTATTACCCAGAAAAGAAACTGGAAATGATAAAAGAAAAAACGGATGAGGATTTAAGTCAATACTATGCCATCTCACTCTACAGACTTATACAAGTATGTCAATCTGTCAGTAGCAAATACACCCGAAGTAAGGTACGTAAAGCCCTCCCTCGGCAATTTGCATACATTATTGAGGAGTTATTACACGAGAATCCAATAGACGATGACAAAGAAGCATATTTCCAACGTATCATTGAGACAATCATACAAACAGGACAAGCAGAAAACTTCATCACAGCCATCTGTAATGTGATTCAAAGACTTAGCATAGATCAGTTACATATTTTAGGCGATATATTCGACCGTGGTCCTGGTGCTCACATCATCATGGACTATTTATTAACTAGAGAAAACTTTGACATTCAATGGGGAAACCACGATGCACTCTGGATGGGAGCAGCTGCTGGATGTGACCCGTGCATAGCAACCGTATTACGCTTGTCACTTCGTTTCGGAAATATGGCAACTTTAGAGGAAGGCTACGGAATTAATCTACTACCTTTGGGTGCATTCGCCATGGAATATTATGCGCAGGACCCTTGCAAAGAGTTCATACCACATACAGAGAAACCGCTAGATGAGAAAAACACACGGCTGATTGCTCAAATGCACAAGGCAATTAGTGTCATACAGTTTAAGTTGGAGGCACAAATGAGATTGCAACACCCCGAATGGGGAATGGATAATCAAGGTACTCTAGAGAATATAGATTATAAAAAGGGCGTTTATATCATAGATGGCAAGGAATACAAAATGAAAGACTGTTTGTTTCCTACCGTCAACCCCAAAAATCCATACAAACTTACACCAGAGGAGAAGGAACTTGTTAACAAGTTACATCACTCATTCCGAATCTCAGAGAAGTTGCAGAAACACATCCGCTGCTTGCTTTCTCACGGCTGTATGTATGGCATTTTCAACGGGAACCTTCTTTTCCACGCATCTATTCCACTAAATGAAGACGGAAGCCTCAAAGAGGTATCCCTTAATGGTAAAAAATACAAGGGAAAAGAGCTGCTCCACAATATTGGAATGTACATACGTACTGCTTTCCAGAATGATGTCCCAAAAGCCAAACGGCAGAAAGCAAGAGATTACTTCTGGTATCTGTGGTGCGGACCAGACAGCCCCCTATTCGATAAAAACAAGATGACAACCTTCGAGCGTTATTTCCTTGCTGATAGTTCGCTATATCATGAAGAAAAAGGCAACTATTACAAACTACGGGAGAAACCTGAAATATGCGACATTATTCTTGACGCTTTCGAAGTAAAAGGCAATAACCGTCACATCGTAAACGGACATGTTCCTGTTCATGCCTCACAAGGAGAAAATCCTATAAAAGCAGATGGAAGATTGATGGTAATAGACGGTGGATTTGCCAAGGCATATCATAAAACAACGGGAATTGCAGGCTATACATTAGTATACCATAGCCGTGGTTTCCTACTTATCCAACACGAGCCCTTTACCAGCACCCGCGAAGCAATCATGAATGAGACTGACATTAAAAGTAGTACCCAGATTGAAGTGATGACAGGCAAAAGAGTTCGTGTCAGAGATACAGATAAGGGTATCATCTTACAACGTCAAGTGAAGGAGTTAAGGGAACTCCTTTATGCTTATCAGCATGGAATAATAAAGGAAAAATAAATCATCTATGTTCTAACAATACCACATTCTCTACATGCTGTGTATGCGGGAACATATCTACAGGCTGAATCTTTGTCACACGATATATGGAATCCAGTAGTTGAAGATCCCGAGCCTGAGTAGCCGGATTACAACTTACATACACAATTCGTTTGGGTTCGGCAAACAAAATAGTATCTATCACATCCTGATGCATACCAGCACGTGGGGGATCAGTAATAACAACATCTGGACGCCCATGTTTCTCTATGAATTCACGGTTCAGAATATCCTTCATGTCACCTGCATAGAAAAGAGTATTACCAATATTATTTACGGATGAATTCACTTTAGCATCTTCTATAGCCTCAGGCACATACTCTATACCTATAACTTTTTTAGCTTGTTTGGCAACAAAATTTGCTATGGTACCAGTTCCTGTGTATAGATCGTAGACCAGTTCATTACCAGAAAGCCCTGCAAACTCCCTAGTAACCTTATATAATATATATGCCTGTTCCGTGTTAGTTTGATAGAAACTTTTGGGGCCAACCTTGAATCGTAAATCCTCCATAAGTTCATAGATATGGTCAGTACCGAAGTAGCACTTCACACCCAAATCACCAATAGTATCATTGCATTTGGGATTATAAACATACATCAGACTCGTTATCTGCGGAAACTGAAGATGGAGAGCCTCCAACAAGCGCATTGCTTCATCCTTATCAAACAGACTTTCCGACGTTACTTCTTCATCCGCAGCTTCTTTGCTTGCCTCAACATGAGCTATGGGTCCGAATTGCAATGTTGCCATCCATTCGCCGGAAAGTGAATTTCTTAACACAATACCACGCAAAAAACCCTGTTGAGCCCTTAAATCATAGAAAGTAAGATTATTGTTATGCGCATAATCATAAAGCCAGTTTCTGATTTCATTGTTCAGATTATCCATCAGCCAACACTTATGAATAGGCAGGACTTTGTCAAAAGCACCACTGATATGGAAACCAATACCAGGCTCAAAAGGTATGCCCTTACGCATCTGTTCATCCGTAAGCCATTGCTTATTGCTACATGCGAAATCCAGTTTATTCCTGTACTCCTGCGTTTTTTTGCTTCCTAGTATAGGAGAACATTCTGGTAAATCCACCTTTCCTATACGCGTCAGGTTATCCATCACCTGTTTTTGTTTGTAGCGTATCTGTTCCTCATATGGCAAACATTGCCATTTACAACCTCCGCATAATCCAAAATGTTCACAGAACGGAGCAGCTCTCTTGTCGCTATATTTATGGAATTTAACGGCTACAGCCTCGGCAAAATGATGCTTTTTGCGTGTAACCTTCAAATCAACAATGTCACCAGGAACGACAAATGGCACAAAAACCACCAATTCATCAATTCTTACTAAAGCCTTACCTTCAGCAGCAACATCCTGAATCTCTATTTTCTCATATATTGGCAACTCTTTCTTTTTCCTTGTCATAATACTCTTTACGTGAAAAGTTTGTGCAAATTTAGGGAATAATTCAACAAAAAACGGCATTTTCTTTGGAATAATAAGGAATTTGGTCTATATTTGCAAAAAACAATATGAAATAACAAAATAACATTCTAAGTATTATGAGTCAAAAACGTGTTTACACCTTTGGCAACGGACAGGCTGAAGGCAATGCCCAAATGCGTGAAGTATTGGGTGGTAAGGGCGCTAACCTAGCCGAAATGAATCACATCGGAGTTCCTGTACCTCCAGGTTTTACTATTACAACAGATACATGTAATGAATACTATAAAGTAGGTCAGGAGAAGATTGTAGAATTGCTGCAGGATGACGTTAATGCTGCAGTTGCACATACAGAGAACCTGATGAAATGCAAATTTGGAGATCCGAACAATCCTCTATTGGTTTCTGTACGTTCTGGTGCTCGTGCGTCTATGCCTGGTATGATGGATACCATTCTAAACCTTGGTCTGAATGACGAAGTTGCAGAAGGAATGGTTAAGAAAACAGGCAATCCTCACTTCGTATATGACAGCTACCGCCGTTTCGTACAGATGTATGGTGACGTTGTTTTGGGTTTGAAGCCTGTTAACAAGGAAGATATAGACCCCTTTGAGGCCATCATCGAAAAAGTTAAGGAAGAGCAGGGTGTAGTTCTCGATAAGGATCTTTCTGTAGAATCACTGAAGAAATTGGTTGTACTTTTCAAGGCAGCCATCAAGGAACAGACTGGTCAGGACTTCCCCACAGATCCCAAGGAGCAACTTTGGGGTGCCATATGTGCTGTATTCCGCAGTTGGATGAATGAGCGAGCCATCCTCTATCGTAAGATGGAAGGCATACCCGATGAATGGGGTACCGCTGTATCTGTTATGGCTATGGTATTCGGTAACATGGGTGACACCTCTGCTACTGGTGTATGCTTCAGCCGTGATGCCGGAAACGGTGAAAATCTATTCAATGGCGAGTATTTAATCAATGCACAGGGCGAGGATGTTGTTGCAGGTATCCGTACCCCTCAGCAGATTACAAAGATTGGATCTCAGCGTTGGGCTGAGCGTGCAGGAATTTCAGAGGCTGAACGTGCTGCCAAGTATCCTTCAATGGAAGAGGCAATGCCTGAGTTGTACAAGGAACTTGATGCACTTCAGGACAAACTGGAGAAGCACTACCGCGATATGCAGGATATGGAGTTCACCGTTCAAGAAGGCAAGTTATGGTTCTTGCAGACACGTAACGGAAAGCGTACAGGTACCGCTATGGTAAAGATTGCCATGGACTTGTTGCGCGAAGGGATGATTGACGAGAAGACAGCGATCATGCGCTGTGAGCCTCAGAAACTCGACGAACTTCTGCACCCAGTCTTTGATAAGGACGCTCTAAAGAAGGCAAAAGCCATCACACAGGGTCTGCCCGCGTCACCAGGTGCTGCCTGCGGCCAGATTGTATTCCACGCTGACGATGCAGAAGCATGGCATGAAGATGGGCACAAGGTAATCATGGTTCGTATCGAGACCTCTCCCGAGGACCTTGCCGGTATGTCAGCTGCCGAAGGTATCCTTACCGCTCGTGGCGGTATGACCTCTCACGCTGCCGTAGTAGCTCGTGGTATGGGTAAGTGCTGCGTATCCGGTGCAGGTGCCATCAATGTAAACTACAAGACAAAGACCGTAGAGATTGAAGGCGTAACATACAAGGAAGGCGATTTCATCTCTCTGAACGGTACAACCGGTCAAGTATTTGCAGGTGAGATTCCTACCAAAGCTGCTGAACTCAGTGGCGACTTTAAGGCTCTAATGGACCTTTGCGACAAATACACTAAGATGGAGGTTCGTACCAATGCAGATACACCACACGATGCACAGGTTGCACGTGCCTTCGGTGCCAAGGGTATTGGTCTTACACGTACAGAGCACATGTTCTTCGACGGACAGAAGATTATCGCCATGCGCGAGATGATTCTGGCAGATACCGTAGAAGGTCGTGAGAAGGCTCTTGCTAAACTCCTCCCCTACCAGAAGGCCGACTTCTACGGAATCCTGAAAGCAATGGACGGCCTGCATGTTAACATCCGTCTGCTTGACCCCCCATTGCACGAGTTCGTTCCCCACGACAATGCCGGCCAGGAGACTATGGCCAAGGAAATGGGCGTTAGCGTAGAGGAAATCCAGAAGCGTGTTCACTCTCTGGCAGAGAACAACCCCATGTTGGGTCACCGTGGTTGCCGTCTGGGTATCACTTTCCCCGAGATTACCGCTATGCAGACACGTGCCATCCTAGGCGCAGCCTGCCAGTTGAAGAAGGAAGGCTTTGATCCTCACCCAGAAATCATGGTTCCCCTTATTGGTATCCTTTATGAGTTGAAGCAGCAGAAGGAAATCATCAAGGCTGTTGCCGAAGAGGTATTTGCAGAAGAAGGTGTACGCATCGACTTCGAGATTGGTACTATGATTGAGATTCCTCGTGCTGCCCTAACAGCAGACAAGATTGCACAGGAGGCTGAGTACTTCTCATTCGGAACCAACGACCTAACACAGATGACCTTCGGTTACTCTCGTGACGATATCGCCAGCTTCTTGCCCGCATACCTCGAGAAGAAGATTCTGAAGGTAGACCCCTTCCAGGTTCTCGACCAGAATGGTGTAGGCCAGCTCATTAAGATGGCTGTTGAGAACGGTCGTGCCGTTCGTCCCAACCTGCGCACCGGTATCTGCGGTGAGCATGGTGGCGAGCCCAGCTCAGTTAAATTCTGTGCCAAAGTTGGTATGAACTATACTTCTTGTTCACCCTTCCGCGTGCCTATCGCGAGACTAGCAGCCGCCCAGGCAGCAGTTGAAGAGTAAAATAAAATTTTATCGTCAAAATAAGGCCGGCATCCAACTGGATGTCGGCTTTTTTCTTATATATCGGGAAATTCGCAGAAAATTATTCTAAAAAAGAACCAAATATTCAAATTAAACAAACAAATAATTCACGATTTTCATTTTTTTAAGAAATATCCACCAAAGTTTAGAAATATTATTGCGGGAACATATTTTATTCATATCTTTGCAAGCATAAAATTACACACAAACAAAACACACAAAATACACATTTATTAATTTAAGCGAAAATCAATGAGAAAATTTGCAATCGAATTGAAGACGCTCTTGCTTGTTGTACTTGCTCTGTGGACATTCGTGCCATGGAGTCCCTGTACTTATGCTCAGTCAGCAGGCAAGGTGCAGGTAACTAATGTTGATGGTAAGCAGAGAACCATCAGTGGTTATGTACGTGATGAGCAAGGCGAAGAACTTGTAGGCGTTCCTGTCAGCATTGGCAAAGGACATGCTGTTGCTGTCACAAACGACAAGGGTTTCTATTCTGTAAAAGTGCCCACAAGCTCATGTCAGTTAAAGTTTACCTTCGTTGGTATGAAGGAAGAGATCATTAATCTCGCATCAGGTACAAAGGACCAAAAGCAGGATGTAGTTTTGAAAGACAACAACACACTGCAAGGTGTTGTTGTTACTGGTATCTTCCAGAAGGCTCGTGAAAGCTACACCGGTGCCGTATCTACCATCAGCGCCGAGGACCTTAAGTTGCATAAGGGTCAGAATTTATTGCAAACTTTAAAGACCATTGACGCTTCATTGAACTTCCAGGTCAACAACTTGGCTGGTAGCAATCCTAACAACTTACCACAGATTAACATCCGTGGTAACTCCAGTCTTCCAATGAGTGTTGCTGAATTCAATAGCTCAACCAGCACATCTGTTAACACACCTCTTATTATTCTTGATGGTTTCGAGATGTCTCTGGAGAAGCTGATGGACTACAACGACGAGGAAATCGAAAGCATCAATATTCTGAAGGATGCTGCTGCAACAGCCATTTACGGTTCACGCGGCTCTAATGGCGTAATTGTTGTAACTACCCGTCAGCCTGAGGCTGGTAAATTGCGAATTCAGGCAGAAGCAGGCATAGACATTGAAGCATCCGACCTAACCAGCTATGATTATTTGAATGCAAAAGAGAAACTTGAGTTAGAGAACTCACTAGGCCTGTATTCAGCCGACTATATCCCCAACGACTTCAACTTCCAGGAACACTACAACACCAAGTTGCGCAAGGTACTCAGCGGAGCAACTACCGACTGGCTCAGCAAGCCCGTTCGTACAGGCGTTGGTTCACACTACAATCTTCGTCTTGAAGGTGGTAGCGACCAGTTCCGTTGGGCTGCTAGTGTTAACTACAAAAACACCGAAGGTGCCATGAAGAACTCTCACCGTAACTCATTCAACGGTAGTATTCAGTTGGTTTACACACTCAAGAACTTCAAGTTCAAGAACTATACCACATTTGGCCTTGTTCGTTCTCAGGAGAGCAACTACGGCAGCTACAGCCAGTATGTTGCCTTGCAGCCCTATGATATCCCATACGACGAAAACGGTCTTTTAGTTGAGAAATTCGAGCCATTCCTTGGTCCTTCTCAGGGTCTGGGCCGTGCTAACCCACTTTATGATGCAGAGTTGAATACCATCAACAAGTCAGGGCACGAGACACTAACAAACAATTTCTCAATAGAATGGAAGATTATCCCCGATCTTACATTACGTGGTCAGTTTGGTATCAGCAAAAAGAATAACGACAGTGATTACTTCCTGCCCGCAGAGCACTCTACCTTTACAACAGGTTCTGCCTATCAGGACGACGAGGGTTACCTACGTCGTGGTTACTATCGTTATGGTACAGGCAAGGGTTATAGCTATGATGGAAACGTTAACCTCGCCTATAGTCATGTCTTTGCCGACAAGCATCAGCTTTACGTAGGTGCCGACTATAACATCTCTGCCAACGACAACCTTTCTTACACATTTGTTGCAGAGGGAATCTCTGACAGCAATAATCCTTTCTTAGGCAACGCACGCCAGTACTATAAGAATGGTTCACCCAGTGGAACAAAGGGGTTGACCCGTCGTATTGGTTTCACTGGTAACGTTAACTACACATATGATGCTCGTTATTATGTCGACCTTTCCTACCGCGTAGATGGTAGCTCTACTTTCGGCGCCGAAAGAAAATGGGCTCCATTCTGGTCAACGGGTATTGGTTGGAACGTTCACAACGAGAAATTTTTCAAGGCTAATCCCATACTGAGCATTCTACGTCTGAAAGGCTCTGTCGGAGAAGTTGGATCACAGATGGGAAGCGGCTCTGGAGCCAATACCATTTACAATTCAATAACCAGCACCAAGTATATGACTTGGGTCGGTTCACAACTCACAGCATGGGGTAACCCACGCCTAACATGGCAGACGACCTTCGAGGGAAATGTAGGTCTCGAGTTCGGTATGCTGAAAGGCCGTCTTAAGGGTGAATTCAACTACTACACCAAGAAGACCTCTAACCTACTCTCTTCTATGGATCTTCCTTTAAGTATGGGCCTTAACAACTATGTTGCCAACATCGGTGAGGTTCGCAACCGTGGCTGGGAGCTTTCTCTTACAGGTTACCCCATCCGCGACCTCAAGCACAACTTCACATGGATGATGACTGGTCAGTTGGTTTACAACAAGAACTGGATCTCAAAGCTTTCTGATGATGTCAAGGCACAGACTGAGGCATATCGCGAGCAGGATGTCGAGGTTGCCAACCTCTTCTATGAGGGAATGCCTCAGAATGCTCTTTATGCTGTCAAGTCTCTGGGTATCGATCCCTCTACAGGTAAGGAACTTTATCTTGATCGCAATGGCAATGTAACAGATACATGGCGCGCCGGCGACAAGGTATTCTGTGGACAGGCTGACCCCAAGTATCGTGGCAATTTCACTAACGTACTCCGTTATAAGGGTTGGACGCTTAACTTCACCTTCTCATATTATTGGGGTGGTTATACATACAATAGCACTTTGCGCGACAAAGTCGAGGTTTCGATTAACGCTCTCAAGAGTCAGAATGTAGACCGTCGTGCCCTCACAGACCGCTGGATGAAACCTGGCGATGTAACCTTCTTCAAGGGTTACGAGGAGGACCAGACACGAGCAACCTCTCGTTTCGTGATGCAGGACAACGTACTCGAGCTCTCTTCTCTTAGCCTCCAGTACCGTTGGGATAGCAAGTTTGTCCGTAAGAACCTAAATATGCAGTCCATTACCTTCGGACTTAACTGCAACGACCTCGTTCACTGGGGCAGTGTTAAGCAGGAGCGTGGAACCAGCTATCCATATTCACGTAACATCCTGGGTAGCGTAAAACTATTGTTCTAATATAGATATAAGAATCATAAATTCAGAAATATGAATATCAAGATAAAAAACAGACAGGTGATTGGCTCTGCCTTAATCATTTGCAACTTAGCATTCAGCACAATACTCACGTCGTGCAACGCATGGCTCGACGTGCGTCCTGAGACTGAGCAGAAAGAAGATGACCAGTTCTCTACCGAGAATGGCTTCCAGATGGCACTTACAGGTTGCTATATCCAAATGGCCAACCAGAGCGCATATGGTCTGCAACTTACTATGACAAGTATAGAGAATCTGGCCAACCTCTGGCGCATCAACCCCAGTACCTCACGCTATGGAGAACGCGATCTGGCACTGCACGACTACACGACAGATAATGCTAAATCTACCGTTAAGAGCATCTACAGTTCCCTCTTTAAGACAATAGCCGAGGCTAACCTCATTATCAAAAACGCAAAAGCAAGACCCGAAGTATTCTCTGAGAAACGTATGTACGATGTCGTTTTGGGCGAGGCATATGCCATCCGCGCCTATTGCCAGTTAGATATACTCCGTCTCTTCGGTCAGGTACCCAACAATCCTCAGAAATTGGTTAGTCTGCCCTACTCAGAGGCAACAAATATCGACGAGATTCCTGCCTACTACGATTTCAACGAGTATGCATCAAAACTCAAGAGCGATTTGGAGAACGCTGAGGAATTACTTAAGGAAAGTGACCCTGCAACACTTTACCCTTATAACAGAACGTATGCTACGGGCGAGGTGTACGAGAAGAACACATACCTTATGTATCGCCAGATGCGTCTTAACTACTGGGCTGTTCGCGCTTTGCATGCACGTATGGCTCTCTATACCGGCGATAAGGAGAGTGCATTAACGATAGCTCGCGAGCTGATTAATGCAACACTTCCTGACGGCACACCTGTACGTCAGCTCAGCGGTCAGAAAGACTATATCGCAGGTTATACGACTTGCCCCAACGAATGCTATTTCTCTCTAAGCAAGGACGATGTCAAGGAATATACCGTCAATTACTTCACAGACAATGAAGACAACGTTGTCTCATCTTACGGAGCAAACCAGTTCGCTATTAGCCAAACCATGTTGGCCGAACTCTACGACGGAGAGAACATCGCCAGCCACAACCGTTATGCTAACCTCTGGAACCAGCGTCTGAAGGATAGCGATGGATATCTGTGGTGCGGATTCAAGCGTTATTGCTACGATGATGATGTTCCCAACCCCAATCTTTATTATCAGATCATCCCCATGCTCCGTACTTCCGAGATGTACCTTATTGCCATGGAGACCTCTACAGATCTGAGCGAGGTTAATCAGCTGTTCACCACCTACATGATGTCACACAATGTAGCTTTGGCAACCCCCTTCAGCTCACTTGACGAGGTTAAGACTTGGATTGAAAAGGAATATCGACGCGAGTTCTACGCCGAGGGGCAGATGTTCTACACCTACAAGCGCTTGGGCGAGACCAACATACTGTGGGCTAAAACAGAGGCCAACGAGAATACCTATATCATTCCCCTGCCTGAGACCGAGTACGATCCCAGTGCTGTGAAGAAATAAAACTATACAAAGAGAATACATTATATTTATGAAGACAATTAAATATCTGGCTTTGGCAGCTATTGTGCTGTCCACAGCCACCTCGTGCGAGAAGGCTTTGGAACCCTATTCCAATCCCGATTGCTATCTCAATTTCCGATTCATCGACAGTGAAGGGAATGATTACCAGAACGAGGATATCGCAAAAATTCCTTCTATCGCCAGTACACCAATACTCTACAATTTCAAGACACATGGTAATGTGCAGAGCGATACAGTATGGATTGCAGCCAAGACGGCAGGCTTCGTTAAGGATTATGACCGTTCTTACGATTTAGAACAAGTACAGATCGAGGGTGCCCAGAATGCCGTGCCTGGTGTTGACTATGTAGCTTTCGACTCCCAGGAAGCTAAGAACGCGCAGGTTGTTAAGGCCGGAGAGACACTTTTCAAGGTTCCCGTAATCGTATTGCGTAGCTCCACTTTGCAGACTAAGGATGTTTTGCTGAAGGTCCGTTTTAAAGAGAACCAAAACTTCAAGAACGGCTTTACCATGATGCAGGAGCGTATCATCTCCTTCACCGATCGTCTTTCTAAGCCCACCGTTTGGGATCAGTGCGGATTAGACGATATCTTTGGCGAATATGGCGATGTCAAGTATCAGCTCATGATTGACTGGAGCGGCAAGCCTTGGAGTGATGAGTTTATCCTCGACAATTACAACAAAGACAAGGCATACCTTTCTTATATGGCCCAGGTATTCCAAAAGCGTCTTGAAGAGGAAAATGAAGTTCGCCAGGCCGAGGGTCTTGATATCTGGCGCGAGGCAGACGGAACACCCATAATCTTCAAACCACTTCCCAAAGAATAGTCAAACAGTAGACGTAAGACTTAAGTAAAACAAAAAGAATATGAAAAAACATATATTATCAATAGCAATAACAGGACTGTTGGCCATCTCACTCAGCTCCTGTTACAGCGACAACAGTTCGTTGGGTGACCCCGATAGCGTTCCAACAATAGATATTGCTGAAATGCCAGAGCAGTCAATTGTCTCATACAAGGGTAATCATCTTCAGATAACACCAGAGATAAACTCTGTCTATAACGACTCTCAACTGAAGTACACATGGTATCTGTATATCGATAAGGAACATGATGAAGCCGGTTTCCGTAAGAATGTCATCGGTACAGAGCGTAACCTTGACTACGAGGTAAACCTTTCTTCTGGTCTTTATGTCGTATGTCTCGAGGTTAAGGTCAAGGAGACAGGTCTTGCACAGTATGCACGCACCAATCTGAGTGTATCCACTGAATTCTCTGACGGTTTCTATATTCTCAAGCAGACCGAGGACGGAAACACCGACATCGATCTTTCTACTGAGAGCGGCATGAGCACGGATATCCTTCAGAAGTTGACAGGTGAACATCTTCAGGGCGAGCCCGTCTCATTGGCTATGGTTTATCAGCAGAACTATGTGAACCCCGACAAAAACGAGATGGAGATGACCAACATGCTGAACATCTTCACTACTCAAGAGTATCGTGGTTTCCGTACTGAGGATATGAGGTTAATCTTCGACCAGAAATCAATCTGTTATGCCGGCGAGGATAATGATGATGTTTACTATAACATGACCAACGCTTACAACATTGGATTCATGCTGTCCAAGAAAGGTATCAGCAGCATGGCCATGAAGGGCGCAGGTTCTCTGTCAACAGGTAAATTCACCTTACCCGGTTTTGAGGACAATATCACCAAGCACGTACAGTTGTGTGCTGGTGGCCAGCGTGGTATTGCCTACTGGAGCAAGAATCTGCATGGTGTACGTAATGTAGATATGGGCGGCGTAAACTTGCACGATGTTTCTTGTGATTCTACAGGGGTTCAGGAATGTCTTGCCAGTGGTGTAAACCGTAAAAGCGCTGCTGTAGAGACTGTATGGTTCCTTACAGAAGAACCTCAGACAGGTAAACGTTTCCTGCACATTATCAATGGTAAGTTAGCCCAGCTTACCGAGATTCGTGAACTTAATCCAGAGCTACACATCTCTAAGGCAACATGCGTCGGTGCATGCGGTGGAAGCGCTGCCTACATCTATGCTATTGATGGCGGTAAGCTCTATGCTTACGGATGGGAGTCAGATTCCGAGGTCGAAGTTCCCCTGCCTGGTCTTTCAGAGCCAGTAAGTTTCGTAACTAACCAGTGGCTTTCACTTATGTTCGGTGATAAACATCTCAACTATGACAACCTGATTGTCGGCACACAGAATGGTGACAGCTATACGTTGTACTTCTATAACAATCTGGTAGGAGGTATTCCAACTGAGAATGCATACCGCACAGCATCGGGTACTGGTAAGATACATAGTATCCGTCGTTGTACACCCAGCGTCATCAGTAACTTGGTTATTACAATGGGCCCACGCTCACCAATGCCCATTTTCCCAACCAGCGAGTAATAAAAGTTGAGAGTTTAGAGATTAGAGATTAGAGTAATTCAGAGTTACGAAATCTCTCTAACCACTAACCGCTAATCGAAAAAAGAATAATAAATGAGAAAAATCATCACTATAGTGCTAGCCGTGTTTGCAATCACGGCTGGCGCTCAGACAAACTTCAATGAGGGGAAGACATTCCAGCAGATTCTAGCCCAGGCAACTGCCGAGGGTAAGCCAGTCTTTATCGACTGCTACACAGAATGGTGTGGTCCCTGCAAACAGATGGCAAAGAATGTGTTTCCACAAAAAGAAGCCGGAGATTATTTCAACAGCAAATTCGTTTGCTGGAAAGTAGATATGGAAAAAGGCGAGGGTCCTGAATTGGCTAAGAAATATGAAGTAGCCGCCTACCCCACTTTTCTAATCCTCAATGCAGATGGCACACTTCGTGCAACTCAGGTCGGCTCTGCCCCCCTTGAAAAATTCATTAAGACAATAGACGGCCTTTTGAACGACGAAAAGGGTCTGCCCTGGTATCAGCAGCAGTTCAAGGACGGAAATAGAGACGAGACATTCCTGCAGGAATACATGGAACTTCTAGACAGCCGTTACCTTCGTAACGAGAAAAAGCAGGTAACCACTACGCTGTTAGAGGGTAAAACAGCCGAGCAGATAGTAGCTAACGACGACATCTTCCAGATATTCCAGGGTGGGTATTACGAGCCTGAAGACGAACTTTTCTTAAACGTTTATCGTCTGCGTTCTACTATTCTCGAGAAGTATGGCGAGAAAACCGTACAGAAACTCGACCTTACCTGGAAGGCAGGAGCTCGTTCATATATGGATTTCGCTGGCCGTGAATTCAAGAGTTTTGACGAGACTGGTTTCGAGGCCTACAAACTGAAGATGAAGGAGTATAATGTTCCAGACATCGAGCAGATTGTAGATGCAACCCTTGTTGCCGTTGCAAACTACAAGAAGGATTATAGCACTTTGGGCAAATATCTGCAGAAGGATATCAAGACTGGTGGTAAAGTATGGCCCAACAGTCGCGATCTTCTACCCCTGCTGATGGGTATGTCAGAAAATTGCGCTCAGGACAAGAAGATGAAGAAGCTTATTGTCAGCGAGGCACAGTTACGTGTCAAGTTGCTGAAGGAACAGGATGCAGCTAATCCTGGCCAGAAAGTCACCGTAGGTGATACACAGATGACTGCAGCCCAATTCATGTCTGGCAATTTTCAGAAGATTATTGACAAGCTGAAATAATCAGCTTGTCATACAAAATCCTAAGCCCTGAACATCATAAGTGTTCAGGGCTTTATTATTAACCTAGGTAACGCTAGGACTTCTAGGATTACTAGGATTTCCTAGGCTATCCTAGCTATAAACGCAGAAAACCCTCTGGTCATTCGGACCAAAGGGTTTCTTCATTTAAAAAACGGCGGCTACCTACTCTCCCACGGGTGTGCAGTACCATCGGCGCGGGCGGGCTTAACTTCTCTGTTCGGAATGGGAAGA
>JAEEGK010000910.1_pt1 | contig 74193 bp, 67 predicted proteins | sample 8958771 | NCBI WGS metagenome assembly JAEEGK01 (sample SAMN16246547, study PRJNA631951) | gut metagenome | biome: gut microbiome; feature: rumen; material: SC-attached | host: Bos | place: Iran: Karaj | collected 2018-10
TATCCACAAAATAGAATAATTAACTTCACACACTTCGAAAGTAGATACTTATCAGAAGAATTAAGTAAATCGAAGTATGATAATAAGATTAATTTCACAGGTAGATATAGTGATTATTCTATCGGCATAAAACCAGAATGTTATGTAACTGAAAATGATGTTTCAACAATGCATACTAAAGCTGAAAGTTGTCGATGGGTAGATTACATCCAACCAATGGAACTTACAGATGCCAGTGGAAATACAAATACATATTATTATCGACTTGCTTATAAATAATAAAAAAGGATGATAAAAATCATCCTTTTTATTTACACTTAATTCCAATTATTAATAAAAAAATAATCTAAATATGATACAATTAAAGTGAAAATAGGAGATGTATGGTATGAAAATGATTAAATGTGCATTATTTACTATAATGATTTCAATCTTATTTATTATTCCTGTAAAAGCTGATTGTGCTATTACAGATAGAAGAATTGTTCAAGAACATGCAGCTAATGTCAAAGTAACCTATGTACCAACTGAAATACAAAAAGAAAGAGACAATGGCGAATTATATAATCAAAGGATTATCGAAATAAAAATATATAATACAAGTCCTGATAATATGTATGTATTAAAATCTTCTTCTAGCAATATTGCTCTTGTAGAAAAACATTTTTTAGCTCCTGAAAAAGAAGAAGATAATCCTGTTACTTTTACAGTACAATCTACCGATATGATAATTAGTTTTGAGTTGTATATATACAGTAATCTAAACGAATGTACAGGAGAACTATTAAAAACAATTAGATTCTCTCTTCCAAAGTTCAATTATTATTCTCAATTAGAAGCATGTAATGGAATACCTGAATTCTATTTATGCCAAGAATATATTACATTTGATATAGATAGTTCTAAATTCTATTCAGAGGTAAATGAATATCAGAAGAAGAAAGAAGATCCTGAAGTAGAAAACCTTATTATTAATGATAATACACCAGCTCAACATGATATAGCTGTTATCAAAAAATCATATACGAAATATATCGTTGGTGGAGTATTCTTAGTTTTAGCTATAATTGGAACAATTAAATTAATTAAAAAGAAAAAAGCTGAAAATCCTATGTGGTAATAAAGTTCAAGAAATTGAACTTTTTTAATGCTTAATAATCATATAATATATGGTATAATTTAAAAGAGAAGGTGTTAATTATGAAAAATAATAGAGAAGTAAAAATAGCAATTGGTCTTGGAATAATAATGATAACTGTTTGCTTAGTAGCTATAATGATTGCTAAAAGTGGAAATACAAAAGCTGAAGAAATAGATTTAAAAGTATATAAATTAAATACTTCTGCAGCCGAAATGAAAGACTATTATTATGAAGAATGTAAAATTGCTACTGATGACTTAGCTAGAATTAATAAAGAATATAAAAAGACCTATAAATTAGAAGATAAAGATAAAATTACTGGAACAAAAATTATGGGCGAATATAAATTAATGCAAGGTAAAAACTATATAGCATTTGATAAATCAGACGAAAAAACATTTGCTTTATATAGAAGTGATACATCATCATTATATGAATACGAATCTATTCTAAACAAATTAGTAGTAAAAGCGTGTGGAGAATAATATGTCTAATCAAGAATTAAAAAGTAGATGTCAAATAATTCAACAATTATTAGATACCCCATCTTTTTATTCTGAACTATGTAATAAAGCTAATAATGATATTAATAAAGTAATAAAATTACTAGCTGAAATAATAAACTATGCTTTAAATACTAATGCTGAAACTATCAATATTGATGATGTAAGAAATATCTCAAATACAAATTATTTTATTTTTCCTACGAATGCTCATTATTATAAAATGATGAGTCTCTTTGGTTTGAGTTTTCTTCCTCTTGATAGAAGAACTAACGAAACATTAAATAGAATCGATGAATCAGTTTCTTTATTCAGTGTATCAGTTGATAATCCTCGAATAAAAATCGAAAGTGATATGGAACAAGCTATAAAGAAATCTTTTATATCACCATCGATAGTTTTTCGTCATATACTAAAACAACCTAATGAAAAAGAAGAACCAGTTATAGTTGGAGTTTCAGAAAGTTCTTATTATGAAAGTATTTTGAATAAGAGGTTGAATATGGCTAAATCAATGGAAAGAACAAGTGCTAGAAAAGCTAAATCAGCAGTTAGTTCGTTTGTTGGTCAAGACTCTTTACTTGTCATTATTCCAAGAGAAGCTATTGATGACGAAGATATTAGACTTAAAGAAATTACAACTTCAATTTCTAAAAACAAAATAGGATTTATCAGAATTCCATCAAGATATACATTACTTCAAATATGTGCTAAGAATAAAAAAATAAAAGATGGTGAATCGATAAGTATAAGAGATGGAAGTCCATATAAAAAAGAAGAAAAAATACATTTTACTGAACCAGCATTTACCTATACAAGATATGAAAAAATATATGTTGATAATAGTTTTGCTTACACAGCCGAATTATTAACTGGCGATGCCAGATATGATGTAGATATAATGTATGGAGCTAAAGATACCAACAATTCTCGTGAAACCTTATCAGAAAATGCCGATGAAAATTTAAGAAAAATCAGAGAATCTGGAAGAATTACTTTATACAAAATAGGAGATAAGTATCGAATTAGTAATGGCAGACATCGTTTAGTATATATGAAGAACTATTTCCTTGATCATGTAGATTATTGTCGTAACGAAAACGAATTAAAAGGATTAAAAGAAAGATGTACAGTTCTTGCTACAGTTATAAGAACATTTGAAGATAAACAAGTATTAGAAATAATTGAAAGATTAAAAGCTGCTTTTCCAAAAATATTTATTGAAAAGAATAATAGTCAAAATGATTTAGTAGATTTAGTAATAGCTTTTAATGGAAGATTATATAATACAAGAAATAAAGAAGAACTAATTGATTTCTATAAAAACATTAATCATCGAGAGATGTTAGAAAAGTATCTATTAGTTAAAATAAGTGGCAATAAAAAATTGGATACTAATTATGTAATTAAATACTTAATAAGTGTTTATAAACTTGATTTAATTAATTTATCTTTTAGTGATATAGTTAATTACTTAAAAGAAAATGGAATAACATATCAAGATAAAACTTATTCAATTGATTGTGTTGATTTAAATCAATTATATCTGGATTTTATAGCTACTATTAATATAACAACAGCATCTATATTAATGAATAAAGGTGATGGACTAGTTACATTAAATAGATTGTTTAGATAAGGAGAAAAAATATGAAAACATTTAAAAAAATATTAATAACATTATTGGCAGCATTTTTATATTATTATTTTGTTTTGCCACCTATAAATCTACATAGTAGTAGTTTCTATGTATTTATTGGTTTTATATCTCTTGTATACAGTATTTTAGATACAGGTTTTGGTGTAAGTGTAACTGTTATTTCTAAAAGAGTTAAGCATGTAAAAACACCAGAATTTAAAAACTCTTTAACTTATACAATAGCAGGAATAGTAGGAGTAGCTTTAATTATTTTAGTAGTTAACTTCTTCTGTTCACCATTATTTAATGCTAAAAGCTATCAACAAAGAATTGTTGTAGATGAAACAGGAGATTTTGCTAAAGATATTGCTGAAGTTAACTTCACACAATTACCATTACTAGATAGAGCATCATCAGAAGTAATTGGTGATAGAGTAATGGGAGGAATTAGTGAATTAGTTTCTCAATATAACGTATCTAAATTATATACTCAAATCAATTATAATGATTCAATTGTTAGAGTTACACCTCTTGAATATGCTGATACAATAAAATGGCTTACAAACCGTAAAAATGGTATTGTTGGATATATTACAGTTAATAGTGTAACTGGTGAATCAAAATTAACAAGATTAGAAAAAGGAATGAAATATTCAGAAAGTGCTCATTTCAATGAAAACATCTATCGTAAATTAAGATTTACTTATCCAACAACAAATTTTGGTAAAATATCATTCGAAATAGATGATGAAGGAAACCCATATTATATTATTCCAACTATTGGCTATACTGCTGTTGGTTTAAAAGCTAAAGTAACAGGTGTAATTATCTTTGATCCAGTGACTGGTGAAAGTAAAAAATATAAATCTTCAGAAATACCATCATGGGTTGATATAGCATATTCTGCTTCACTAGTAATAGAACAAGTAGATGACTGGGGAACTTATAAAAATGGTTTCTGGAATAGTATCTTTGGTCAAAAGAATGTTGTTAATACTACTGAAGGATATAACTATTTAGCTATGGATGATGATATCTACTTATATACTGGTATAACTAGTGTTGTCAGTGATGAATCAAATTTAGGTTTCATCTTAACCAATATGCGTACTGGAGCAACTACATATTATAGTGTACCTGGTGCCGAAGAATTTAGTGCTATGAATAGTGCAGAAGGACAAGTTCAAGATATGGGTTATACATCAACCTTCCCATTATTAATTAACTTAAATGGAAGACCTACATACTTAGTAAGTTTAAAAGATTCAAGTGGCTTAGTTAAAATGTATGGTTTCGTTGATGTTAAAGACTATCAAAAAGTAGTAGTAACTGATTCTTCAAAAGGAATAGAAGCTGCTAAAAACAATTACTTAAAAGTAATGAAAGAAGAAGCAAAAGATGAAGAACTAGTTATAGAAGAAATTACTGTTAAAAATATTTCTACAGCTACTATCGAAGGAAATACTTATTATTACATAGAAAGTGATAACAAGAAATTTAAAGTAGCTATCTACTTAAGTGATAAACTACCATTTATCAAAGTAAATGATAAATTAAAAATCGGTTATTACGAAACTGATAGAGAAATCATTGAAGTAGAAAGAGTATATTAAAAAGCACATTAGTGCTTTTTTTTATGCAAAAAAAAACTTACAATTGTAAGTCTTTTCTTAATTAGTCTTTTAGTGGAACTCCATTAGCGTCAGTATTAATAGATCCAGTTAAGATCATAACGCCTTCTACGATTCCCCATATTTCAGCAGCAATAGGTCCAATTCCACATAAAATCCATCCTACTAAAGTTAATAGTAATTGAGTTACAGCTTTACCTGTATTTCCTAAATAGAAATTATGAATACCAAAAGCTCCTAAGAAAATACCTAATAATCCAGCAGCCATTTTAGATTTTTGTTCTCCGCCTGCAGCTGGTTGTTGAGGTTGTTGAACAGTTTGTTGTTGAACTGTCATGCTAGCACCACATTTTTCGCAGAATGTAGCTCCTTCTTGAACTTCAGCGCCACAATTTGGACAATACTTCATCCATATCACACCTTTCTACATCTAATTATATAATATTTTATTAAAAAATAAAATAAAAAAACATATGATATAATAATCTTGGTGATAATATGAATTTACATAAAGATAAATATATAATACTAGAGATAATCCCTACAGGAATTAATAAAGAAAAAGGCGATATTATCGAATTAACTGCTCTAAAACTTCAAGGTCTAAATCTTCTAGAAAGATTTAATTATCGTCTTAACGAAGATAAAATAACTATTCCTGATTTTAAAGATATGATTAATTATGATAAAGAGTTGTTTAATTATGTTGATACAACTGATGAAATCTTAAAAGAATTTGATAACTTTACAGAAGGATTACCATTATTAATAATTGATAATGCTTACACTGGTAACTTCTTAATAGATCTACCTAATTCTAAAGAATCTATCTTTAAATACTTAGATAAAGAATATCACGATTACATTATCGAAGAACTAATAAAAGAATACGAAATAGAACCAACAAATTACATAGTAGACATCTTGTATGAATCATTACTAAAACATTTATAAAAAAATATGTTATAATACAAATAGAATAGGTGAATATGTATGGAAAGAATAAATAGGGACGAAAAACTTAATATAATTTTCTATATTATTAGTATTATCACATACTTAATAATATCTGTTATTTTATATCTTACTTTATATCGTATAAATCCTTATTACTTATTCATTGCTATTCCATCATTATTCTTATTCATTATTCTAACTATTAATAATTTAATCAAAACAATATTAACTATATTATTAATGGGCTTAAATAAACATGGTAACTATACTAGTGTTGAAAAAATGGAAAGAGCTATTAATGTCATTAATGATATGACTAAAAGTGCTTTAGTAGCTACTTTTATATCTTTACTAACTTCTATAATGATATTAGATATAACACTATGTTTATATCGAGATAAAATACTACTTTTATCATTATCATTAGTAGGATGGTTCTTAATATATTATTTCATCTTTGATTTAATCATTTACAAAATTAAACTTAATGCTCGTAACTAAACCAAGCGGGGGATTGGTATGAAAAAACATAAACGGAAAAAAATACCTGTATATTTTTTAATAACTATTACAATGATGCTCGTTATCATTGTTTTTGTACTGTTTGATAATGAGGTAACTTATAGTGAAAGTATTAATTACTATACAGGAGATGTTTATTCACCAAATTTTGGTGCTAACTTAATAGATAATTTACCAGATAATAACTATGTTATTAGTCCTTTAAATATTAATAAATCATTAATACCTTTTTATTGTGGAGGAGACAATAACACAGTTAAACAAATAAAGAGTTATTATGGTTTAAATGAAGAATTAGCTATTGAATTAGTAACTAATAAAAATAAAGAAAACATAATCGAAGCAACTACCGAAAATGAATATACTAAGAACTATCAAAAATTAATCAAAGAATTATATGATAAAAATTATAATCTTTTAACAGTAGAAAAAATTAACTTATTATCTACTTCTGAAAAAGAAAATATTCAATTATTACTAAAAAAGATTAACTTAAATTATAGTCATTTAATAGGTGTTAACACCATTAGCTTAAAAGACATCAATAAATATAAACTACGTCCTAAAGAAATCAATAATAATAGTTATAATATCAAAGATTCTATTGATTATGTTTTAGATAGATATGAATCATATAATAACAAAGTAACTATTAATAATTATAATTATCTTTATTATAATCAAAAATTAAATAAAGACTTTATAAAGGCAACATCTAACTTAGATATATCTTTAATAAAAACTGATAATATAAGTACCATAAATAACAATTTAAAAAGTTTAAATGAAAATTATAAAAGTGTTAACTTAGAAGATAATTTTGATTTAATATCTTTAAATGTTTTTGAATTTACTGGTGAATGGGAGACTAACTTTAATCTGGATTTAATTAAATCATCAGAATTTAATAATGGATCATATGTAACTGCTGTAGAAATGATGTATGAAGTAGAAGATACCTTCTATGAAAACTACTATGCTTTAGCATTTAAAAAGAATTACCAAAATTCCAAATATGCTTTTATTGGTATTATCCCTAAAAAAGATGAATATCAAGCTAGTAATATCAATATTAATAGTCTTCTTAATAACGAGAAAAAAGGACCTGTTAAAATTGGTTTACCACGTTTTAAAATTAATAATGAAATTAATCTTAAAAACTTATTAAATAATAAAATCGATTTTGATAAACCAAATCTAACAAAAATTAATGATAATAATATAGAGTTAAATATATATCAAGAAAGAATTATTTTTGAAGTAGGGGATAAAGGAACAATTAATACCAAATATCATATTAATCAAGTTGATTCTCTAATTGAGAAAGATTATAAAAAAGAAATAATTCTTAATCGACCATTTATATTTATGGTTATTAATACTGAAACAAATGAACCAATTATTATGGGTAAAGTAAATAATATAGGGTGATAATATGAAAGAAAAAGTTCTTATAAGTGCTTGTTTATTAGGAGTTAATTGTAAATATAGTGGAGATAATAACTACAACAAAGAATTAATAGATAAATTAAACGAACAATATGACTTAATACCTATTTGTCCAGAAATAATGGGAGGATTATCTACACCTAGAAATCCTGCTGAAATAAGAGACGGAAAAGTTTTTAATAATCAAGGTGATGAAGTAACTAAGAACTTCCAAAAAGGCGCTGAAGAAGCCTTAAAAATAGCTAAAATGTTAAATGTTAATAAAGCTATTCTTAAATCTAAAAGTCCTTCATGTGGTAAAGGACTAATCTATGATGGAACATTTAATAATAAATTAATAGAAGGTAACGGTATTACAACAGATCTACTTTTAAAAAATAAAATCCAAGTAATAAGCGATAAAGAAATCTAACACAAATAATATTTATGTGATATAATTTATAATAGGTGAAGAATATGAAGAGGGAAAGTACGTTATTAGAAAATATATCTAAATTAAATACTTATATTCATATGGCCAAGTCTATGGATCTTCTTAGTATTTATTTAGAAAAAATAACTAATAAAAAAAGCAAATCTTTAAAATTTGTTAATGATTTTGACTATATATCTCTTGACTTATTATTCACTTCTTTAGAAATAATGGGTAATAAAGAAAGAATTACTAATGAAGAATTTAATAAAATAGATAAAGGTGAATTAAAATATTACTTTAATAAAGTAAAAGGAATAAGTTATTTCAAAAAACAAGTTCCATCATTTAGTAAAGAAGAACAAGTAATTGATTATTTAAAATCATCTTTAGCTACTGGTAAATATATTGTTAATAATAATTCAACTGTTAAACTAGAAAACGGACTAATTATTGATTCTGATTGGTTAGTAGAATTCTCTAGATTCTTAATATCTTCATTAAATAATAATCAATACTTATCCAATGATTCTAAAAATATAACATTTAGAACAGTATCATTACCTGAATATACTAATGATATTCGTAAATTTATAAAGAATACTAAAATATATGAATATGTTGTTTATCATAAAGATCATAAAAAATTAACTTATAGTAATATTCAATATCTAATAAATATGCTTTGTAATATAAATAATTATGACTTTAAAGAATTACAAACTATAAATAGTGAATTAGCTAAAGAAAACTTCTGTTTATCCGTTAATAAACAAAATGCTAATTTTAAGCAAGCAGATAGAGCCAAATTAGAGAAATTACTAAATGAAAAAGAAGATAACTTTGCTATTATTGAAGAATTCATCAAAGAAGTATTTAACTGTTATAACACTAAATCTAAGCAAGCTCGTAAAGACTTAATTGATTCATTTGAAGTATTACGTAGTTTAACATATGCTTATAAGAACTGTTATAGTATCGATGAATGTCGTAAATTATTTAATATAAATACCGAAACTGAAAGAATTAATAGTGCAATTGCTATTTCTAATTTCTATATTAATTACATTTATGATAAAGAAAACTTAACTAAACATTTCAATTATTCTTTACTAGCTTTAGATGAAGTAAAACCAACAACTATTGATTATGAAACACCAGAGTATAAAACAATCATTAGTACATTAAGTTCTTTAAATAAAAAAATAGTTTCTGAAAATAGAAAGATTAATCAAATCTTAGAAATAACTCGTCATGTACCTAAATCAAAAACAATATTATTAACAAAACAAAGTACTGATTTAGCAGATCATTGTCGTGAATTAGAAAGATTAGTTGCTGAATCTCGTGCTTTAAGAGAAGAACTAGAATCAGAACGTGGTGAAAACCATAACAAAGATAATATTAATAAAACTAAATTAAAATATATTGAAGAATCTATTATTGAAGGAAAATATTCATTTGATGATGATACTAACTTATTTACTTTCGATAATTATAGTAAAAAAGATTATCACAATACATTCCATTTAGATATTACATTAAATGATTTCAATAATATAATATTATCTGAGCATAATAGAAATATAAGAATTAATTTATATCAAATGTAAAAAGAGGTTTAAAACCTCTTTTTTAATTCATAACCAATTATAAAGAATATCAAGAATCCAATAAAGAAATAAAATATATTGTTATTATTTTTTTCTTTTTCTTTAGGTATATCTTCTTCAATCTTTACTAATTCTGGAATATCTTCTATATAAAAATCAATAGTATCTTCTTTAGATTCAAAACCTAAAACCATCTTATTATTATAAAAAGCCACATCTTCTAATTCTCCAAGAGTATTATCTAATTCTATCTTTTCATATTTATCTCCATTAGTACCATAAATATGTATTGAACTAGAACCATCTCCACCTTTTCTAACCCAAGACCAATTAGCATAGAATAATTTCTTATCATAATATGACCAACCTTGATGAGCTAGAGTAGGAGAAAAACTTAAACCTGCTATAAAAGGAGTATTTCTTTTTGGTTTCAAATTATTATCTAATACATATCCATTAGATACTGTTCTAGCCAGATAAACATCATCTTCTTCAACATAGGTCAAACTTCTAATCGGTAAATCAACATTTATATCGTTAATATGATTAAACTCTTTATCAAAAACATGAACAATTGATGTTCCACCACCATGAACTACATATATTGAATTTGTCTTACTATTATAAGCAACATCATTGGCATGACCAATATTATCAAAGTATTTTAAATCTTGCTTTCCATCATTAATATTAATAACTAATATAATACTTTTACTTTCATCATAAGTTATTAAAAAACCAACGATATTATCATCTACTATTGTAAAACCTTGAAATCCATATTCTTCTGGAACCGGGTAAGAAATAATTTTATCATTTACTTCCATTGGTTTAGCAAAAGTGAAACAACTAAAGCAAAAAAACATAAAGATAATAAAAAATATTCTTTTTTTCATCTTCTCACCACTTTATAAAATCATTATATAATATATAAACTATAATTACTATAAATATGATATAATAATAACATAATAAGGGGAGATAGATATGTTTAACAAACAGAAAAACGATGAATTTCTATATGACGAACCACAAGATGTCGATAAAAAAAGCCCTAAAAAGATCATAATAGATATCATAGGTATTGTTTTAGTAATTGCTTTTATCTTTGGAACCTTTTTCTTTATTATTAATAGAGAAAAAATAATGGCTAGTATTCCTATTACTAGAGATGAAAATGGTAATTTAGTAATAAAGAAAAAAACTAATACTGATAGTAGAAACACAGAAGAACCAAAACAAGCTGATGATAGAATTGTATATAATCCTCCAAAGAACTTTGCCGTTGAATTTGATGCGTTTAAAGAACCACTTGATCAAGGATATAAATTTGATCTTCACATTACACCTTTGGCAACATCTATTCCTGATCCATCAGGAGAATTTAAATTCATAATTGAAAAAGTTACTGTTGATGGTTTTGATTTTTCTAATCAATATGAAATTGAAGCTAAAATAGGAGAAGAAATTGTTCAAGAAATATTCCTTGAAAAAGCCGAATTAAATAAATATTCAATTATCAGACCTAACCATATATATCTTTATTATCGTACAGAAGGATATTACAAAGATGATTTAAACAGAAAATCTACTAAGCAGATGGAATTAAGAACTTTGTATAACACACCAATGGATAACTCTATAAAAGGATTAATAACAATAAGTGATATAGCCAAAGTAAAAATTAGTTTTTTTAAACAAATAGATGACATTGAATATACTTATTTATATTTTGATGCTAAAAACTTATCTGGTGAAAACAAACCAACTATTAGAGTAAAAAAACTATTAATAAATGGTAAAGTATACGATTATAATGATACAAATGAAGAAATATATTACTTAACTGAAAAGTTATTCTATATTAGAATACCTAAGAAAAAACAAGCTAAAGTAGAGAACTTTACTGTTTCCTTCTTTATCGTCTTTAATGAAGATGAAGATAATGAACAAATATATATAACAAAAGAATACACGCACGAAGAATAATTTTCCTTGTAAAAACGTAAAAATATGTTATTATACATAATTAAAGAAGGTGTTATTTATGGATAGAATTTGGCACAGCTTATACAAAGAGGCTAAGAATCGAATTACTTCCAAAGCTATTCCGCCTTTCATTGAATATGGAGATAATTCATGTGCAATATTAACAAGTAATAACAATATATATACAGGCACTTCAATTAATTCAAATACTAGTTTAAAAAGTACCGCTGAAAGAAGTGCTATAACCAACATGCTTAACAATGGTGAAACAACTATTATAAGAATGTTAATCTTAAATGAATTGGAAGAACTAATTAAACCAAGTCCTGATTGCTTAGATTGCTTATTAGAACTTGGAACAGAATTTGGTAATATAGAAATTCTTCTAGATGCCAAAGATGGTACAACAGCCAAATTAATAGATATAATGCCAGCATGGTGGGGAACATACCGAAATAAAAAGTAGATATTTAAATATCTACTTTTTTAATAGCATTTCTATAAATGCATTAGCACCAAAACTATGAAAAGAATTCTTTAATGTTATTAAAGCAAAACCTACCGGAGGAATATCATAAACTGTTTTTACTTTAAAAACATCGCCATTGTCTATTTCTTTTTGAGCAAATTCTTCAGTAACAAAACTAATACCTAATCCGATTTTTGCAAATTCTTCTAATAAACCAGCACTGGCAATTTCTAATTTACTACTAATTTCTACATTATACTTATGACAATACTTTTCCAAAATACCTCTAGAAGTAGATGGTGTTTTCGGAAGTAGGATAGGATAGTTGTTTAATTCTTTCCAAGATATTGTTTGATTCTTTAAATGACTATAATTATTACCAGCTATAAAACAATGATGTAATTCTCCAAGTCTATCTACTTTTAAATCAGGATCTTCATCTTCTTCCTCTTTAGCTATTAAAATATCCAAAGAACCATCTTTTAGCTTTTCTCTTAAAATACTACTTGGATCTGTAAATATTTGAATAGCAACATTAGGATAGTGTTTGTGGTACATATCCAAATACTTAAGTAAATACAACTTAGCTAAAGTAGTACTTACACCAATTCTTACAACACCCGTTTCTAACTTTTTCAAATTAGAGAATTGTTTCTCGGCCATTTCAAAGCAATTCATTCCTTGCTTAATAAAATTATAGATTTCTTGACCATTATCTGTTAGAATAACACCACGTTTTGTTCTGATGAACAATTCACCACCAAGCTGACCTTCTAAAGTCTTAATTTGCTTGGTTACTGCTGGTTGCGAAATCATTAGCTTCTCAGCAGCTTTAGTAATATTTCCTGCATTAGCTACTTCATAGAAAACTCTATAAAGCTCAAAATTAATATTCATATCATAACCTCCAGTTATTACAGACATTAAAAATAAGTATTTTTATTATAATAGATAAAGCTATATAATGCAATAAAGAAAAGAAGTGATTTTATGGCAACAGTAGACTTACATATACATACAATCCATTCTGATGGCTCAAAGACACCTGAAGAAATAGTTTCTATGAGCAGAAAGCATAATATTAATACAATAGCAATAACTGATCATGATAATATTGATGGTTCCAAAAAACTAATAGATAATCATCCAGCAGATATGACTGTCTATAGTGGAGTAGAGTTAACTATAAAGACTGATGTTGGTAGAATGCATATGCTTGGTTATAACATTGATTTGTTTGATAGAAAGCTAAATGATTATCTTATTGAAAACAAAGCGACATCTATTTACAACTTATTATTATATATTGAAATAATCAAAAAAGATTTTGGTATAGCTTTAACAGATGAAGAAATTGAAAGACTTGTAACCAAACCAGGTAATGTTGGTAGACCAGATATCGCAGTTATCCTTGTTCAAAGAGGTTATTGCTCTAGTGTCTCAGAAGCATTTGATAAATACTTAAGACACGCTTATAAAAAAGCTAGTAAAGTAAAAAAAGGCATTACACCTAAACAAGGTATTGATTTAATAAAAGGTGCTGGCGGTGTACCAGTACTAGCTCATCCAAATTCACTACTATTAAGTAATCCTGAATTAGAAGATAAAATAATTGAATTAAAAGGTTATGGACTAGAAGGAATCGAGTCAACTCATATTAATGAGAATCCTCGTGAAAGGAAGTTCTTCCGTCACCTTGCTAGAAAACATAATTTATTAGAAACTGGTGGAACAGATTACCATGGTGATAACAAACCAGATGTCTTCTTAGGAACTGGAAGAGATCATAATGTTAATATAAATGATGGTGATTTATCATTCCATAGATTGGTTAAAAGCCGTTATAGATAAAGCCGTATGGCTTTTTTTATATGTTGTAAAACTTTACACGCAAAAAAGAAATTTGTGTAAACACTATAATTTGTTGACACACACTTGATGTAAACGTATTATAATGTAAGTGTAGAGGAGGTCTGTAAATGAAGCCACAGCGCGAGCCTATTCACATTAATGCTAAAAAAGAAGATATCTCGGAAATTTGTCTTCTTCCAGGAGACCCTCTGAGAGCTAAATATATAGCTGATACCTTCTTAGAAGACGCTAAACTTGTTACTAATGTCCGTAATATGTTAGGTTATACTGGAACATATAAAGGAAAACGAATAACAGTTATGGGTCATGGCATGGGAATGGCTTCTGTAGGAATTTATGCTTTTGAATTGTTCTATTTTTATAACGTTCAAAAAGTTATTCGTATAGGCACTTGTGGCGTATGTAGTGAGGAAGTTAAGATACCTGAAATTATTTTAGCTGACAAACTATATACCGAAGGAACTTTCGGGTTCCAATACGATGGCTATAAAGGGAATATTGAAACTCCTTCAGCTGACTTAGTTGCGGATATAGAACAAGCTGCAAGGAATAGAGGTTTGAATATTCACAAAGGAGCTGTTATAACTACTGACGTTTTTGGTCCATACGTTGATGATGATGCGATTATGAGTCGTATCCCTTCTGATATCCAGGTCCTAGGTGAGGAGATGGAAGGCTTCGCATTGTGCCATGTTGCCAATAGTTTTAATAGAAAAGCAGCGGTATTGCTAACTGCTGTTGATTCTAAATTTACAGATAAAATTGTTTCACCTGAAGAGCGTCAAACTTCTCTAAATGATATGATCGGATTAGCACTAGACACGCTGGTCTAGTTCTAATAGATGAAAAGGGATTGAGTGATACAGCACCAATGGTGCCTTACTCAAGGTAAAAAGAACATTTAATGTTCTTTTTATTTTGTTAAAAAATTGATATAATTAATATGATAAGGACTGGTTATATGTCAGAAGATTTACATAACAAAGCTATGCGCGAGGTTAATGATTTTGTTATATTTGGAAACAATACCAAACTTGGAATTAGAATTGAATTAAAAGGATATGACGAAGAACAACAAAAATTTCCTCAAGCAATGGAATTATTAATTAATTTTTTTCGAAAAAAATTTGGTATTTATTTTAGAACTGAAAATAGTGGAAAGGAATATTATGTTATCGAAGAGATAGAAAAGTATTTACAGAAAATAGATACACCAAGTTTTTTTAGAAACTATGAATTTATATTGTCGACAACAAGTAACTTTGAAAAGATTGAAACAGTTTTTTTCAACAATCCAAGATTATTTGAAACAGATATATATGATGCTTTAGAAACATATGTATTTCTTGTAGGAGAAAATATTTTAACTAAATCCCAACTTGATAGATTATTATTTAAATCATCTAGTAAAAAAACAGATGTAGGCATGAATTTCGTTGAATTATTAGGTGATATGATTAGATCAGAATCAATACCTGATTTCCAAATATTACTAGAAGAATTAACTCCTAGTTACAAAAGAGAATTATTAGATCGCTTAGAATATATTAAAGTAATGCGCCTTTTAGAAACTAATGAAGATCTTGATAAAAAATATGATGAAGCCAGAGTAATTTTTAATTCATCTTTATTCGATACAATAGTTGAGAGAGATGAAAAAGAAATATCTAAAATAAATGTTAAATATAGTTCGTCATCCAATATCTTTAAAGGTATTAAGATGGCTTTATATCGTGAATTAGAAGGAATTAGAGAAGGCTTATTTGATGAATTATGGGAATATGCTTCCAAGTATGCATCTAATGAACTATTCATGAAATTCTACAATTCATTAACTTTTTCTAACTATTATTTACAATTTCATGATGATAAAAGCAGAATAAAATATGCCACTTATTTAAAAAATGAAATAGTTGGTAAACTTACATATACATATTTATTATTTAAAGAAAAACAAAAATATGAACCTTCAATAGAATTACTATTAAAAAATGCTGTTTTAACTATGCATAATTCTACTTATCAGGGTGAAGATGAGTATTTACTAGAGACACTAAAAATGAATCCATATGCTTACGATATGTTTCGTAGTATAGATGACAAAGGTAAAGAGATAATAACACCTATGCAAGTTAGATATAGTCATATAGCATTAGAATATGGTTATGTTTTTGATAAGAGTGAATTAGATGAATATGACAGGTTAGATAGATCAATAAAGAATTTCATTCATGATCAACAAAATCATGATTTTACTGATGAACAATTAGAGTATTTATTTGGAATATTCCAAGTAAACCATAATGGTAATGTTCTTGTTAATAGAAGCATAATAGCAGCAGAAGGAAATAGTAAAAATGTACGAGATTATTACAAGTATCAACGTCTACCTCTAATTATGAATTACAGAAGAGATTATGCTGATTATAAATATACCATTATACATGTTTTAGAATATATAAATAATAAAATAGAAATTCCTAAAATTGATAAAAAAAATAGAGTAGAATATGTTAACCAAGTACGAGAATTAATTAAAGAGTTTATTCGTGATAGAAGTGATTCTTCTAAATCAAAAGAAAAAATTTCCGATGGCTTATTTGAAATATTAAGAGCCTTAGATTTATTTTTAAGATCTAATTATGAAGGAATTAGCCAAAAGATGTTAAAAGGCGATAGAATAGAAGAAACTCAAAATGAAATATTCAGTAGAACATCAAATGCTACCGATATTGATAGAATTCTTTACTCAATTTATAACTGTAATAGACTTGCTCATGATACGGTTAAAATAGGTTTAATGTTAGAATACATACCTCAACGTAGTAAAAGACGTGCAGCTGGTTATGAATTAGATAGAGTAGCTGCAGCTGATGGCTTAGTTACATATATAGATGCCTTTAAGACTTTAGTTAAATATGGTTTTAATATTGATATTATTAAATACTTATTAGAAAGAAAGCCTAGATTATATAATAAATTGATAGAAGAACCAATTGAAGGAAAAGAACAAGAATATATTGATAAAATAAAAATTGGTATCGATGAAGCAATTACTATTCCTTATCCTTTAACTAATCAAGATTATTTAGATATAGCTAAATACTTTAAGGTTCTATCAACTTGTACAAAATTTGATAAAATAGAACAATATGCTTATGAACAATCTTTATTCTATGAAACAAAGACAATGTTAGCAGAAGAATTAACTAGAGAATTATTATCTAAATTAAATATAAATGTCTTAAATGTAATTTCATATAATAAAGAACAAAAAAGAAAATTCTATAAAGAAAATGGTTATGTTATTGAAGCACAATTTGATCCTACTAACAATAGTCCTATTTTGGTATTTTATAGTAAAAAATTTAAAGAACCATTTAGTGTCCATTTAATATCATTGGATCAAAACTTAGCTGATATCATCACTACATATTTGAATAATCCTAATAGAGAAGATACTATATCTCATTTCAAAATAGAACCACCAGGATTAACCCTTAGAACATCTAAATATGAATTAATACAAAAAGGTAAAAGAATTAAAAATATTAATATACCAACATTTATTAGACAAAACGGAAATAATTTAGATGTAGAATATTCAGTAGCTTTATATAATTACATTAATTATGATATTCACGATGAAATCCTAGAACAAGTTGAAAACAATACATTTACTAAAGAATCTTTAAAAGAATTATTAAAAGATTTCTCTGATATTGATAGTAAAAACTTGAAATATGAAGGCGAGAATAAATTATTACTAGATAGTTTATATCGTAATCTTCTTCTTCAAATGAAAGATGAAATAAGAAATAAAAGAGCAACCGAAGCTCCTGTTCCTAAAGGATTATAAAAAGTATTGAAATCAATCAATACTTTTTTTATGATATACTAATAAATGAGGTGATATTATGTATGCTGATGTTTTAATTGAATATAGTGCTAAAGCCATAGATCAGACTTTTACATACATAATACCTGATCGTCTAAAAGAAGATTTAAAAATAGGAATGAAAGTCTTAGTTCCATTTGGTAATAAAATAATTAATGGTTTTGTAACCAATATCAAAAATAATTATGCTGATACTTATGAATTAAAAGAAATAAATGATATAGTTGATAAATACTTCTGCTTAAACGAAGAAATGATGGAGTTAGGTAAATATCTTCAAGCCAAAACTCTATGTACTAAAATAGCAGCTTATCAAACTATGTTACCAAGTTCACTAAAAGTAAAAGAACAAAAAAGTAATTATTCTAAATACTTAACATATATTGAAATAAATAAAGATATTAAAGAAATAGATGAATACATTGAAAATAATAAAAGAAGCAAAAAACAAGTAGAAATACTTAATACTTTAAAAGAAGGAAAAGCTTTAAAAAGTAGTTTTTCACAATCATCTGTTAAAACTTTATTAGAAAAAGAATTAATTAAAATAATCAATGTTCAAATATATCGTCTAAATAATCATGAAGCTCAAAATATTAAAATAGAGTTCTCTGAAGATCAAGAAAAAGCTTTAGAAACAATTGATTTAAATAGTGATAAAACTTATCTATTACATGGTATAACTGGTTCTGGTAAAACAGAAGTATATATTGAATTAATTAAAAGAGTAGTTAAAAGTGGTAAAAAAGCTATTTTATTAGTTCCTGAAATATCACTAACTGCTCAAATAGTTAATAAGTTCTATGATCGTTTTGGTGATGATGTAGCTATTTTTCATAGTGGATTATCTGCTGGCGAAAAATATGATGAGTATTTAAAAATACTAAGAGAAGAAGTCCATATTGTTATTGGAACTCGTAGTGCCATTTTTACACCTATAACAAAATTAGGATTAATAATAATAGATGAAGAACATAGTGAAACCTATAAGCAAGATACAACACCTAGATATCATGCTCGTGATATGGCTGAATTTAGAAAAAACTATAACCATATACCACTTATTCTTGGTTCAGCAACTCCTTCTTTAGAAACAATGGCTAGAGCTCTAAAAGGAGTATACACTTATATTCCTATGAATCATCGTGTAGGTACATCTATCTTACCAACTGTTCAAATAATCGATATGTCCGAAGAATTAAAAAAGAGAAACATGATTTTTTCTGATACATTAAAAAATAAGATAAGAGATCGCTTAATAAAAAAAGAACAAGTAATTCTTTTATTAAATAGAAGAGGGTATTCAACAGTTATATCTTGTAAATCATGTGGATATACATACAAATGCCCACATTGTGATATTACCTTAACTTATCATAAAACAACCAACAATCTTCGTTGTCATTATTGTGGTTATACAGTCTTTAAAAGTGAAGAATGTCCTGAATGTAAAGAAAAAGCTTTATATGATTATGGTTTAGGTACAGAGAAACTAGAACAAGAATTATCTAAATTATTTCCAGAAGCTAGAATAGTCAGAATGGATGCTGATACAACTAAAAATAAAGGTTCTCATGAAGACATAATTAATAAATTTAAAGATCATGAATATGATATATTGCTAGGAACGCAAATGATATCTAAAGGATTAGATTTTCCTCTAGTAACATTAGTTGGTGTAATTAATGCTGATGCTACTTTAAATATTCCTGACTTTCGAAGTGGCGAAAGAACATTCTCATTACTTTCTCAAGTAGCTGGTAGAGCAGGACGAAGCAATCTATTAGGTGAAGTAATATTACAAACATTTAATCCTGATAGCTTTACCTTAAAATGTGTTCAAGAACAGGATTATATGAAACTATATAATTATGAAATGAAGAATCGTCATAAATTAGACTATCCACCTTATTACTACCTAACTAGTATTAAAGTAGCTTCTAAAGAATATGAATTAGCTTCTAAAGAAATAACTAAAATAAAAAATTACTTAGAAAAGAAATTGTCTAATAAAACAATTATTCTAGGTCCAACAACAGCTAATCCATTTAGAATAAATAATATTTATCGTTTTCAAATAATCTTAAAATATAAGATAGAATCTAACTTAATGAATACTTTAAAAGAATTAGATGAACTATATATGACTAATAATAAAGTTAATATCGAAATCGATAATAATCCTTTACAAGTATAAGAGACACCATGTGTGTCTTTTTTTATGGCTAATTATTCTCAATGATGATATAATTTATTCGGGTAGATTATATGGAGTTGATTATATGTTTGGAGTAGATATGTGTGAAAACCCTAATATACTAAGAGTTTTCCTAATATTTAAAACAGCTTTAAGTATTATATGTGTCTTATTACCTGCAATTATTGTTGTACTTACAACAGTATCATTAGGTAAAACAGCTATAAGTGGAGATCAAGAAGCCTTAAAAAAAGAAGTGCCTACAATGATAAAAAGATTTATTGCAGCTTTTATTGTATTTCTTATTCCATCTATAGCTAAAGCAATCTTTTCCCTTGTTGGTGAAGACCTAGCTCAAGTTACAACATGTAATAACAATGCTACATTAGAAAAAATAAAATATTTTGAAGAAGTATATCCAGCTAGGGTAGCAGTAGCAGATCTAGAAGCTTCTCCAAGTAAAGCTAATCTTGAAAAAGCTCAAAAAGCAGTAGCTAAAATAGCTAGTGTAGGTGAAGAAGACTTAGTTATTAGTTTATTAACTAGAATATCTAATGCTGAAGCTAAAGCTAATGAAGCTGAAGCTAAAATGAGTTGTACATCTTCGGCTGGTGTATATGTAAATGGTTATTGTCATAAATTAGCTAAACCTCCACAAAATAACAATAATAATGGAAATAATGGTAACAACGGAAATAATGGAAATAATGGAACAACACCAGGTAACTTAAATTTTTCTAATGAAGATATGTCTGGAGAAATGAAAGAAATAAGTGTATCTGGTCAAAACTTTAAAGTAGTTAATACTAAAATAGATGTTGTTCAATTTGCGAATACAATGAGAAATCGTTGTGTACGTCAAAATTGTGACTCAAGTAAATATGGTGGTGCTTGTTTAGGATTCTCTTATACTCATGCTTGGGGATTATATTCAGGAAATACAAACTATGGACCAGAAGATGGTAAAAACTATGTTGGTGCAGGTCATTTCACTACTTATATAAATGATAGTGAAAGAGATATTCTTGGAGCAACATATGAACAATTAGTCCAAAATAAACCAGTTATTATTCAAGTAAATGGTAATAAAGCAGGAACATCAAGACACTTCGTTGCTGTAGTTGGTTTTAAATCAACAGTTAAGAGTGCTAATGATATTCAAGCAACCGACTTACTTATCCTTGACTCTTGGGATGCTCAAATCGAAACAATGGATGCTGCAAACTCAAGATTCTTAACAACTGGTGCTGCTTGTCATAAAGATTATTCAGGTTACAGAATTCAATATTTAAAGGAATAAAAAAGAACTCAATGAGTTCTTTTTATCTTTCTTGAATTTTTACTAATTTAGCTTGAACAACTAATCTAATACCATTGTCATTATAACAAGTTGATAGAGTAAGTAACTTATCTTCCTTATTAACGTCTACACCAAAATCATAAATACTTCTGCTTACCATTGTATTAATGAATTCTTGGAATGATTCATCACTACTAAAATCAGTAGTAATATAATAGCTTTCAGCTTCAATCTTATATACTGCAAATACTTGCCACATTGTATTATATTTTAAAGTTGATAATTGAATTATTTGATTATCTAAATTAGTATACCAATTCTTTTGTAATGTATTTGTTAAACTACCAAACATAACTTTATCTTTACGACCATGTGCATATATAACAGTATTTCTACTTAAATTATCAAAGTCATCTCTAAAGTCTGCAAATACCCATCCAGCACTATTTCTTCTACCATTAAAGTCATGAGATAAATAATAATCATTATCGTCTGTTTGAACAACTGGATAATTAACATTAGTATTATTTACAATAAGCCATCCAACTGTATCACTATTTTCTTTAACTAAAGAAGAAAAATCAACAGATGATAATGGAGTATTTAAATATTTCCAATACAATGTATTTCTATTACTATATTCTTCTTTTTTCTCTGGTTCAGGTGCTGGCTCTGGTTCCGTAATTGTAATATTAACCAATTCTCCTTGATCAGCAATTTGAACAATAGGAGTATCTTCTTTTAAAGAATGACTTAATTGGTTAATTTGAATACCTTGAACGAACCAATTAACAATTATTCCAGCAGTGATAACAAATACCATTCCTGAAACCATAACACTATATTTATAAACTTTATATTTTTTAGTTTCTTTAGGAGCTAATTTATAATAAAGTTTATCAATAGCAAATTTCTTAATTCTTTTTTCGTATTTATTATAAGCTTCTTTACTAATATGAATTTTTTCTATACTAGATAATTTAGCTAGAGTAGAGTACTTTCTAATTATTTTAGGTCTATCTTTACTCAAAGCTGTTAAAGCTATTTTATTTAAGTTATATAATTGTCTACCAAATTCCTCTGAATTTACATTTATATGTATTTCTTTTGCTTTAGTAATATCTTTAGGTTTAAATAAATGAAACTTCTTTTCATATTTTGCTTCTTCAATAGATGTAACTTTTTTACTTCTTATACCTTTTAAAGATTTATTACTATTTATAATATCATCTAATTTAATAATAACTGTATCATATAAAGATTTCTTTTGTTTTAACTTAGGAAGAGCAGCTTCTTTGATATCAATTGCACTTCTTAAATCACTAATCTTTAATCTGATAGTATCAGTTAGACTAGGTTTCTTTTTAGGCAACTCTATATTAACAGTTTTCTTTTCCTTAACATTATCAGCTTTGTTGACTCTTTTATTAAGAATCTTGAATTGAGTAGTTTTACTTAATTCTTCTTCTTTTTGTTCTATCTTAAACTGCAAGATTGCAGTTTTTTCTAAATCTGATAATTCTTTTTGAGGATTGACTTGTCTAATTTTAACTTTATCGTCATCATTATTTTGTTGCATCAAAAAACTCCTCTCTATCATCTATATAATTATAACATATTATAAATAAAAAAACACTTTAAAATAATTCTAATTTACTATGGCTTTTTAAGGATTTTTATATTATAATGTTAATGTATATAGTAGGAGGAATTATAATGAATAATTGTCCAAAATGCGGTAATCCACTACAAGCAGGAGTAACATCTTGCCCAATATGTGGTACAAATATATCAATCGAAAGTGAGCCAAAACAAGTTCCTGTTGAATCTGTTGTTGCTACAGCAACACCAGCACCAGCAGCCGAAGCACCAGCTCCTGCACCTGCACCAGCACAACCTGCTCCAGTAGCAGCTGAAGCTCCTGCACCAGCACCAGCTCCAGCAGAACCAGCTGCACCAGCAGCTCCAGTAGCGGCTCCAGTAGCAGAAACGCCAGCAGCACCTGCTCAACCAGCACCTGCACCAGCACCAGCTGAACCAGTTGCTCAACTAGCACCTGTTGCCGAAACACCAGCACCAGCACAACCTGCTGAACCAGCTGCCCAACCAGCACCAGTTGCTGAACCAGCTCAACCAGCAGAAGCTGTACAACAACCAGTTCCCGTAACTCCTGTTGCACCAGCTGCTGAACCAGCTCCAGTTGCTCCACCAATTCAACCTGCAGCACCAGCTGCACCAACAATTGCTAGTGTAGCAACACCTGCAGCACCTGCCGTAGAAGCACCTGCTCAAGCAGCTACTCCAGAAACTGGTAAAAAGAAAAAAGGAAATAAATTATTACCAATATTATTGGTTTTAGTATTAGTTGTTGGAGGAGCAGCAGTTTATATGAATTTCTTCAATAAACCAGCTACTAATTTAGCTCCAAAAAATAACAATAACCAACAAGTTTCTAATGTTAAGATGGTTGATGTCTCATCTCATGGTTTCAAATTTAAATTACCTGAAGATTGGACAATAACTGAAGATGGCGATGATATAATAGCTACAAATGATAAAGAAACTGTTTATGTTAAATTAGAACATTCAGAAACTAATATATCTCAATTAAATGCTGATAGCATGAAAGAATATCTTGAAAGTAAAGAAAAATATTCAGGTATTGAAGTAACTAATAATAAGATTAATGCTAGAGATTCATTCTTAGTAAATGCAGTATATAATGATATGCCTGTTCAACTATATTTTATTGGTGGTGGAACAGATTTAACATTAGGTGTAGTTACTATCTATGTTACAGCTGAAAGTAAAACAGTTAATGAAACTACAGTACAAGAAATGATCGGATCAATTTCTTATGCTGATGAAAAATACAAAGCAATTAGTACAGTAAGTATGTTCTCTGATGTATATTCTACATATGATGGAATTATGGCAAACCCTAATTTCAAGAAAACAACTACACCACAAGAACCAGAGCAACCTGAGAATCCAGAAAATCCTGAGAACCCAGAGAACCCTGAAACTCCAGCTCCAGAGCAACCAACAACTCCAGAGCCAGAGCTTCCAGAACCTGCTTTAGAATAAAAATATTAGCAAATCGCTAATATTTTTCTTTTTTTTTACATAAAAAAGCTTATTTTTGCTAAAAAATAGCTGAAATATCTTGATTTTACGATACAGATTTGCTATTTTTAATATGTAAGGACAGTGTCCTTATGGAAATAATTTATTGGGAGGTAAATTTTATGGGAAAACAAGAATTAGTAGAATTTATTGCAGCTAAAGCTGGATTAACAAAAGCTGACGCTAGTCGTGCACTAGACGCTGCATTAGAAGGAATCACAACTGGTCTTAAAAAAGAAGGAAAAGTTGCATTAGTTGGATTCGGAACATTTGCTGCTAAAAAACGTGCTGCAAGAGAAGGAATCAATCCATTAACTAAAGCACCACTAAAAATTCCTGCTAAGACTGTTGCTTCTTTCAAAGCTGGAAGCAAACTTAAATCAGCTCTTAACTAATTTTAGTTAAATAAAAAAGAACCATAAATTGCTAAAATTTATGGCTTTTTTTTGTTTTTTTTATTATACTAATAATAGGAGTAAAGTGATATGAGAAGAACAACTAAAGAAGCTAAAAAAAACAAAAAAGTATCAAAGAATTTAATAATTATTAGTATTATCCTATTAATTATTTCTTTATTAATAAAAAAGACTATGGCTATCAGGACAATATTATACTTATTATCCTTAGTAGTCCTAGTAATAGGTATCAAATATAAAAGAAAAAAGTTTAAAGATGCCTTCTTTATCTTTATAGTAGCTTTCGTTGCTTACATAATTTTAGATGGTATTATTGTAGTAACTTTTAAAAGAATACCTATATTCTCTTATAATATAATTACAACTGGTAAAACAAGAGTATATAACTCTATAGGTGTAAGAGTATGGCAATGTGATAAAGATAATTACAAAGATCTTGTAGTAGATCCTTTCTATAATAAAGGATATATATGTGATGTTGATGAAATAGATCCAATTCAATCTAATTCATTCTTAAATAGTGTTATTGAAAATTATGATGAATACAAAAACACCTATGTTAAGATAACGGGAAAGATAAGTAAAAAGAATGGTCAAAATTCTATAGAAATGCAACCATATACAACAACAGATATAACGGTTAATGGTTATGTTACATTTGCAGATAACATAACACTAAGAATTTTATTTAAACAAAGTGAACCACTATTAGATCAATATGATGTATATGATGAAATAACTGTTGTTGGTATTATTAAAAATATGGAACAATCTCATAATAAATATGTTGTTTATATGTATGATACTAAAATATCAAGTAATATAAATTTAAATGATTATAAAATAACAACTGTTAATTCTAATAAATGTACATTATCAGATGCTATATATTCTAATGAAAAGAATATACTATATAAATATTGCTTAGAAGATATCATTGTTTCTTTTGGTGAAGATAATCAATACGAATTAGCAACTGCTTTATCTTCAAATAAAATTACTATTCGTGATTTGTATTATGGAGCTAAAGAAGAAACCAATGAAGAAGATGGGACAATTATATATAGATTAGATAACTATAGTTTACTAATCTGTGATAGCAACAAGAGTAATAAAATAGTAATTGGTAATGCTAAAATGAAATTTAGCGATATAAATTGTGATTAAGTAGGTGAAAACCTACTTTTTCTTTTATTTTTTTCTGCAAACTGATATAATGAAGATAGTAAAGGAAGGCTAAATTATATGGCAACAAAAAAAAGTGCTAAAAAAGCAACTACAACTAAAAAAACTAAAACAACAAGTGCAGTAAAAACTGTTAAAAATAAAACAACTAAACAAGCAGCAAAGAAGAATATCAAATTACCATCATTAGTTCAAGAAGAAAATAATTATGGTCGTACTATTATTGCTGCATTCATTATTGTAATAATTTTCTTAGGTGGATATTTCATTCTAAGAGATGTTAAAAACGGTAATAATCCATTTGATGCAATGACAGCAACTGCTGATGAAAAAGAATTCAAAAAAGAATATGAATCAATTAATGGTATGGCTCGCACAAATGGTCAAACAAATAAAAAAGTAAATATCAAAGATAAAAATAGAATGGAATATATCGATATTGATAAAGCAATTGAAATTCTTGAAGAAGGTAGTGGAGTAATCTATTTTGGTTACGCAGCTGATCCATTATGTCGTAATGCTGTTTTACCATTAATCGATGCTGTAACAAGCTCTGATTTAGAAAAAGTCTACTACGTTAATGTTCGTGAAGATGACAAAGTAGAAAATGATATTAGAGATACATATGAATTAAATGAACACAATAAACCAAAACAAGTAAGAGAAGGAAATAGTAGATATAAAGAATTATTAGTTCTTCTAGCTAATCAATTACCTGATTATGTATTAACTACTGAAAAAGGTAAAACAGTTAATACTGGTGAAAAAAGATTAGAGGTTCCTTTAGTAGTAGCTGTTAAAAAAGGTGAAGTTATTGGTTATCATTTAGGAACAGTACCTGGAAACAAAGAAGATGATAGTGGTAAGGTTCCTGAACTATCAAAATCAGATGAAAAAGATCTTGAAGGTATCTATCAAGAAATAATTGAAGATTATTTAAAATAAAACTGGAATTATCCAGTTTTTTCTTGCCTTAATAGATTAAAGTACTTATAATAAAAACCGTGTCACAAAAGGTGATAGATATTAGTCAAAGTAATATCGCAAAAATTGAGCTAGAGTAGTTTGGAGGTCAAAGGGAAAAATTATTTTCTAACTAAAAAAATTTTATAGCAAAGGAGATAATTAAGAATGGAAACTAATGAACAAGGGTTAACTAGAGAAGAAAAAATAATGTTCTTCATTCTAGGAATAATCCTAATGGTCGCAGTTGGAGTCTTAATTATCGATGGATTTTCTAAAAATGATAAATCATTAAATAGTGAGACTCCAACAAGTGAAGTCGAAACGGGTAAAGAAGAATCAAATACGGAAGATACCGAAAGCTTAAAAGAAGCAGAAGAAGTTGAATCTGAAACTAAAGAAACTAATAACGAAGAATCTGAAAAGGGAAGTTCTGAAAATGCAGAAAATAAAAATGAAGAAACTGTAGTTGAAGAACCAAAAGAAAATAATGAAAGTAAAAAAGAAGAACAAAGTGAAGTAAAAGAAAATGAACAAGAATCATCCACTGATAATAGTAATGATAAGAAAAACTTACCATATACTGCAGCCGATGATGATGAATATGTCGATAGACATAATAGCGGATGGAATTTCAATAGAGAAATTGTTACAGAAGCATATACAGGTACAAAGATTCATATTAACAAGAATGTCGTTCTTGAAAATGGTGTTATGGAAGAAGCTGTTGTTACTGTTCGTAGAGTTATAGGTAATAGACTTGTAATTATTGATACAAAAAATGGTGAATTCATAGCTGAAGAAGGTACATATGTATATTCTTATACTCATAATAATTTAACTAAAGAAATTAAATTAAATGTATACAATAAATTAGAAGCTGAAAGCGTATCTATTCTAGGTTTAAAAGAAACTGATAATGAAAAGAAAAATGTTGATGCTAATATTTATTTAAATAATCATCATGCTACATTAACAGAAGATGAAGATGTTTATTTAATTACAGCTGTTAATAACAGAAGAAGTAACGAAGTTCTAATTAAAGTAAAACTAAACAAAAAGTCTGATAGCATTACTTCAAAAACAAGAGGAGTAAAAGTATTAGAACCTAGCAATTATCATGAAGAGTTAGATAATAATGAAATAATTTTACTAATTAATTTAGATTTATTATCTAAAGAAGACACTAATGTCATAACCTTAAACATTGACGGAACAAATTATGTATTTAAACTTAAAGTAAAAATGGTAAACAGTTCTGTTGAAGAAGAGAATAAAAAGGGAGAGTCTAAAGAAGATACTAACTTAAACAAACCTATTGTTGAAGAACCACCAGAGGAATCTGATGAAGCTTTAACAGAAGAAACATTATATGAAGATTATTCATCTAGTGTAAATTTAACATTAGATGTAGAAAGTCAATCTTTAGAAGAAGTCCCGTGAATGACACAACTAAAAACATGATAATCATGTTTTTTTCTTTTAAAAAAATAACCATTAGTATATAATAAAGACAAGGAAGAAGGTGTTATTATGAAATTGTTTTCACTCTTACCAGCTGATACATATACAGTAATAAATAGAAGTATCATAACTGAAGAAGACAAAAATAACATCATTTCTTTATATGAACCATTAATTGGTCCAATTGCTGTTAGTTTATATTTCACATTACTTAGAGATATTAAACTATTAGATTTTATTAGTAAAGATTATACTCATCATCATTTAATGAATATGATGAGTAGTAGTATTGAAACAATCAAACTAGCAAGACAATCTCTAGAAGGAGTAGGTCTTCTAAAGACTTATTATAAAGAAGGAGATCCTAATTCATATGTTTATGAATTATTCTCACCACTATCATCAAGAGAATTTTTTGCATCTCCAATCTTTAATGTGGCTTTATATAATTCAATTGGTAAATATGAATATGATTTACTAAAAAAAGAGTATAGTCTTCCAGAAATAAACTTACAATCATATGAAGATATATCAGTATCTTTAAATGAGATATATGATACATCTCCAAATATTCTTCCTTTTGAAACAAGAGGAACTATGACTAACAATATAAAATTAGATAGTAATATTAATTTTGATCTATTAATATCATCTTTACCAAAGGGTTTAATAAATAAAAAATATATAACTAAAAAGATAAAAGAACTAATTGAACAATTATCATTTATCTATAATTTAGATACATTAAAAATAGCTGAGATATTAAAGAATTCCTTAAAAGATAATGGAATTATTGATGAAGAATTATTACGTAAAAATGCTCGTAAATATTATCAATACAATAATGATGGTAAACTACCTAGCTTAGTATATAAATCTCAGCCAGATTCATTAAAAGAATCCGTAACACCAAAAGATATCTTAACTGAAAAAATATATCAATTTGAAAATACAACACCTTATGATTATTTAAGAATAAAAAATAAAGGAACAAATCCAACTACAAGTGAATTAAAACTACTAGAAACATTACTTGTTGATATGAAATTAACTCCAGCAGTTGTTAATGTTTTAATAGATTATGTTCTAAGGAAAAATAATAACAAATTATCTAAAGGATATGTTGAAACCATTGCTAGTCAATGGATGAGAGCAGGTATTACTACAGCTACTGAAGCAATTGAATTAGCTAGAAAAGAAAATGGTAAAAAACCAAAGAGTACTTCCAAAAAGAAAGATGAAGCTCCATCCTGGTTAAATAAAACAATTGAAAAAGCTGAACTAACTAAAGAAGAACAAGAAGAATTAGATGAACTATTGAAAGAATTTAGGTGATCTTATGAGTGAAATAAAATTTGATTTAGATTCATTAAAAGAATCATATAAAGAAGCTTCTAAAGATATCCAATTTAGAAGGCTAGTAAAAACTATCAAAGCATCTGATGATATAGCTATGAAATATACTTCATCTTTAGAAGAAACAGTTAAAGAATTAAATAACTGTTCTAAATGCAAAGGCTTAATATATTGTAAGAATAGATTAGAAGGACATGTTTTCTATCCTGAATTAAAAGATAATACAATCATCTTTTCCTATGCGCCTTGTAAGTATCGTAAAGAAGCATTAAAAGCTGAACAAAATAGAATATCTAGAGATAAAGATATATTGATGGCTTCTATGAAAGATATTGATAAAGATAAAGAAAGAATTGAAGTAATTAAATGGATTAAAAAATTCTATGATTCTTATGATAAAAATAGTGAATGCAAAGGTTTATATCTACATGGTAATTTCGGCTGTGGAAAAACATTTTTAATCTCTGCATTATTTAATGAATTATCTAAAAAACGTATTTCATCAGAAATAGTATATTTCCCAGAATTACTAAGAGATATCAAAAGTGATTTTGATTCTTATGGAGATCGTATGGAATATCTAGAAGATGTTGATTTATTACTTATAGATGATATCGGTGCTGAAAAAGTAACTGATTGGAGTAGGGATGAAATTCTTGGAACAATCTTACAAAAAAGAATGAATAATTATAAAGCTACTTTCTTTACTTCTAACTTAGATATCGAAGGATTAGAAAGTCATTTAAGAATAAATAACAATAGTGATGATGAAATAAAAGCTAAAAGAATTATTGAAAGAATTAAACAATTATGTGATGTAATTGAATTACAAGGAGAGAATAAACGTAAATAGTTTATTCTTTTTAATTGGTTGAAAAAAACTATTAAAAATATTATAATAATATAAGAATAGAGTGATAGTATGAAAAAGAAATTACTACTTTTATTTTTATTATTAATACCTTTCATAGTTAATGCTAAAGAATCATTAACTATTGATTGGATAAAAGAAGATAATGAAGCAGAATTAACTTTTTTATCTGAAACGGATGGATACTATAATTATGTATTTTATAACGAATATAATGATAATATTATAAAATATGCTATCGATAAAGAAAGTAATGAAGGTTCATTTAATATATTAGATTTTTCTAAATTAAATGAGAAAGAAGCAAAAATTGCTTATGGTGTAAGAAACAGTAGAATCTTAGTTTTAAATCCAGAAAAAGAATACTATTTATATACTTTTGAAAACAAAGTATTAGAAGGAACAACAAATGATATTCAAAATAATGGTACCTACATATATGATCTTACTGATGATGAAGCACACGAATACTTTGGTGAATTATATTTTATTTATAATGAATTAAAAACTCATGAAGATTGGCGTATCGAAAATGCTGAAGATACCCATGGCATTGATTATTTAGATAATTATTATGGTGTTCATTATTTTGACAAAGAAGAGAATATGTGTAACAGCATTTTATATACTAAAGCTGGAGAAAAAGTAATTGAAAAAGAATTTGAATGTCCTAATATAGCTTATGAATTAGAAAGATTCCAAGGTATGCATTTTGCAGCCACAGATGATAATATTTATTTGTTATCTCAAGATGAAAACTTTAAAATATACTTAACTAAATATGATTTAAATGGTCAAAAAATAAGTGAACAAGAATTAAAAGAACTATATAAAAATCTACCTCAAGGCAAGTATTTTGTTGGTGGAATAAATTTTGTAGATAATGGAATAATAATAAATCTCCAAGTACGAAAAAAAATTATAAACAATGTAGCTGGCAACAATACTAGTATTAAATCAACATATTTAATTAATCAAAATCAAAAATTGTTACCTAAGTTTATGCAATATCAAAGACCATATTATTACACAATAATTTTTAAATATAGTTATTCTTATAACATCAAAACTAAAGTATCTGGTCAAGGTAAAATAAAAGTTGATACTACAACAGCTACTAGTGGTGAAGGTATAACATTTACAATTGAACCAGAAGAAGGCTATGTCTTAAGTGCTGTTAAAGTAACTGATGCTAATGGTAATGTAATTGAATTTAAAGATTATACATTTACAATGCCTTCTGCCGATGTAACTATTGAAGCAGTCTTTGAATTAGAACACAAAGATGAAACCCAAAATCCATTAACAATTGATACAATTTTAATCGTTTTACCAACACTTTTAATAATTGGCGTAATCGTTGGTTTAATGTATAAAAAAGTATCTTGGTTAAAATAACGTCAAAGAAAGTTAAAAAAAGCGAATATATCGCTTTTTTTTGTTATAATGATATTGGTGATAAATATGAAAGACTTAAAAGTAATATTCATGGGTACACCAGAATTTGCTGTTCCTGTTTTGGAAGCATTGATAGAACATACTCATGTAATAATGGTCGTTACTCAACCAGACAAAGAAGTAGGTAGACATCATGAACTAGTAGCACCTCCAATTAAGGAGCTAGCTTTAAAACATAATATAGAAGTTTACCAACCACAAAAAATAAGAAAAGAATTTGAACCAGTTGTCAAAGCTAAACCAGATTTAATTGTTACTTGTGCATATGGTCAAATTATACCTGAAGAAATCCTTAATACTCCTGAACTTGGTTGTATTAATGTCCATGCTTCTTTATTACCAAAACTACGTGGAGGAGCTCCAATCCATCATGCTATAATTGATGGACTAGATAAAACCGGTATAACAATTATGTACATGGATAAAAATATGGATACTGGAGATATTATTACTAAAGAAGAAATTCCTATTTTAGATACAGATAATGTTGGAACATTACATGACAAATTAAGTATCTTAGGTAAAGAATTATTAGTAAGAACATTACCTAGTATTGCTATCGGATCTAATCCTCGTACACCACAAAATAATGATGAAGCAACATTTGCTTGGAATATAACTAGAGAAGAAGAACATATTGATTTTAATGCTACAGCACGTGAAGTCTTTAATAAAGTAAGAGGTTTATATCCTTGGCCAAAAGCCTATACTGTTATTAATGGTGACGAAGTAAAAGTATTAGAATGTTTTATTGGTGATAAAGATTCTACTTTATCAGCTGGAACAATATGTGAAATAAATAAAGATAATATTGGAATATGTACTAAGGATAAAGTAATATATATAACTAAAGTAAAACCATTTGGAAAGAAAGAAATGACTTGCTTAGATTATGTTAATGGTCTAAGTAAAGAAAAAGTTATTAATACTATTGTCAAATGAGAAAAAAGTTTTTAATAATCTACGGCATAGTTATAGTTGTAATACTTATCCTAATATTATTTATTATTCCTGATAGTTTCTTTTTGAAACCATATGAAAAGAATTTTTATGAAATATTTGGTGATAAAGAAACTACTGATGTTCCTACAGAACAAGCAAAAACGAATTATACTGATTATGAAGAACAAAAAGAACATTTACTTAAGGGTAACTACAAATATTCTTATCAAATGTTACCATTAGTAAATGGTAAATCCGTTATTTATAATTGCGATGGTGAAGTAGCAGATGGTAAAGAAAAAGGATCTTGTACTAAACCTAGTGATTTACAATATACCGAAAAAAATAAAGAAAAAATCCTTAAAGATGTAAATTTAAATTATTTGAAACCAGAGTATATTTTTGATTTAATTAAAGATCAAGAAGTCGAACCAATTGATTATACTGGTTATCGTGTTTATAAATATAGTATTACTATAAACAAATTAGAAACCGAAATCGAAATAGCAACTGGTAAAGCTGAAATAAATCAAATAGAAATAAGTAATCGAAGAGGAGTATATGTTCTCAAATTCAGTGATATAAAATATTGACAATTAATATTGCTATTGTTAAGATAAAAATCGAGCGATAAAAAATATAATGAAAAGAGAGAACACGATGAAAAAAGAAGATAAGATTTCTTTAGAACAATATTATAAATATATTGGTATAACAAGCGATAAAAAGAAGAATCGTGTTTTAAATCTACTTAAATATTGTAAAGAGATAAGAGATACTGCTTATCCATTAAAAGACTCTCTAGTAACAGAATTATATATAGTTGAATTTACTGCTCGTAAAGAAGAAAAAAACTTGGTTTATGTTAATGGATCACTATCTTTAAATGATGGTGATCGTAGTGAAGTAAGAACTTTTGAAGCTTATATAATGGATGAAGTAGGTGAAGCAACGGTCTTCCTAGATATTACCAGAGTATTAGCTCAAGATGAACCAAGAATGATTAGAACAACTGATAAAATAACTGAAGATGACAAAAGCATAATATCTGTAACTACTTATGCAGGATTAGAAGCAACTGAAAGAAAAGCCTTCAGTTCCGAATTCCCTAAAGTAGCTACTGAAGATCAATATGTTAAAGAAAAACTAAAACAAATAAGTGCTTTCTAAAGCACTTTTTTTAATGGCATGGTATAATATAATTGGGTGGTTTGAATGAATATATATGTTAACTTATTATTTTCTATTATGCTTTTATTAGTTTTAATTACTTTTAAAGTAATTAATATAAGGAAAAATCCTGATAATTATCGAGATACATTATATCGAAAGTCTTTAATCTTTAATACTTTTCTTTATATAGTATCACTTGCTATTTTTGTTACATTCTTAATTGTTAATTTAAAAACTAATAATGTTTTAAACAGTATTATTAATGCTTTATCTATTGCTGTTTTAGCATTACCATTATCAATTAATATGCTATATAAAACATCATTTACTGATGAAGAAAAGTACAGTCATATTAATTATTTAATTACAGACGATTATGATTATAAATATATTAAATTATTTAACAAAGCTGGAATTAATATTATCTATTTAAATGAAGATTCTACAGATAAAACAATAACTATAACTGAATTATCAAAATATCGTGATAAAAAGAATGTTACTGTTAGTTCAAATGATTATAAAAAGGCTTTAAAGTTATTGCCTAATTCTTATTATGGCTCATCTTTAAAAGAAGCTTATAAATATATTAGGGAATGTCGTGGTGTTCATGATAACTTTATTAGAACTATTAATTTTAATATTGCTATCTATGCTGGTTTATTATTCTCAGTATTAGCTTTCTTAATTCAAGGATTCCCAATTTACTATAATCTATTTAATGTCTTAGTATTTAAAACTATTACATACTTATATAGTGAATATACTTATAAACACATGCCATATGATACTGACCTAATGGAAAGAAAACCAAAAGATAAAAATATCTTACTAGGTACCCAAGATATCATAATAAGTTTAATCGAAGCATTCTGCATTTGCTTTGCTTTATCAATTCCATATATGTTTATTCTAGCTAATGTTGGTTTATTAAGTGAAGTATATACTATTTTAACTGTTACTATTATTTATATAAGTATCTGGTTAACATATTCATATTTAAGTGAAAAAATATTCTTAATTAACTTAATAGAATCATTTAATAATTTTAAAATGTTATTTGTAAATATAGGTTTAATAGTATTAACTGTTATTATTTGCTTTTTACCAAAAGCTGGATTTATGAATATTGGTTTAAAAAATTATGTATCAGCTATTTTAGCTTCTATCTTACCAATAATCTTTATTGAAATAACTAAACTAGCTCGATATACTTCTAAAAAGGGGAGAAAGAAGCATGTTAAAAATTACTAAAAATATTGAAGAAGCTAATTTAATAACCCATTCTTCAACATTTCACCCAGATGATGTTTTCTCGACTATGTTTTTATCAAAAATAATAGATAATCCTGTAGTATGTAGAGTTAATCTTGGTGAACCAGAATATGATAATAAAATAGTTTATGATATTGGCTTTGGTGAATTAGATCATCATGGACCTAATGCCAAAATGCGTAATGAAAAAATACCATTTTGTTCATTTGGTTTAATCTGGATAAAATATGGTCATGACTATTGTAAGAGTATTGCTCATGAAGATGGCGAAGCTTTATGGAAAGCTATTGATGATAAATTAATAGTTCAAATAGACGGTATTGATAATGGCATATTCCCTAAAATAGATGCTCCATATAAATTAACTGATTTAGATAAAATAATTGATTTATTTAATAAAGCCTGGAATGAAGACGTTGATAACGACGATAATTTCCTAGTAGCTGTTCAAGTAGCAGAAATGATATTTGATAGATTAATTGTTAAAGAAATGGCTCTAATTGAAGCAGCTAAAAAGTTTGCTAAAGATTTAGATAACTTAAAAGATGGTATTCTTTATTTAAAAGATTACTATCCATATCAAGAAGCGTTATTTTCGTCAAACAATCCTAAAGCTAAAGAAGTTAAAGTGGTTATCTATCCATCTAATAGAGGAGGATTCTGTATTAAACCAATAACAGTATCGGAATTTTCTAAAGAATTAGCTTATAATTTTAGTAGAGAATTCTATGGCTTACATGATGATGAATTAGCTCGAGTATCAAAAATAAAATCCGCAAGATTTGTCCATTCTAGTGGCTTCCTAGCATGTTGTGGAACCTTAGAAGATGCTTACTTATTTGCAGAAAATGCAATCAAAAATAAGGAATAATACTCCTTTTTTTTTGCTATCAATAATGTTATAATAATAGAGAATAAGGGAGTGGCTAAAATGAAACTTAACCAAAGCGAATTATTAAATGTCGAACTATTAAATAATTTAAAAGAAGATAAAGAATCTTTAATTGAATTAAACAAACGAATTGAAAGAAAATTATTTAATTTTACTGAAGAAAATATAGATTCTATTTATCTATATCTTTATGCATGTAATAAATATGAAGAATATTTTGTTTTAGAAAAATTAATCAATAACGATAAATTTCTAAACTTATTAAATAAATCAGAAATATCAGGATCAATGATAGTATCATTAACTAATGCTTTTGCTGATAATAGAACTAAAGTATTAGCATTATCTAAAGTAAAAGATAGTATTATCAATGGTGATGAACTACTTAATTCAGAAGATGTTTTAGATGATATAACTGTTAATGAATTAAAAGAATTAAGAAAAGATATTGATATTGATAACTTCCTAATAACTAATGGTTTAAGATTTGATGCCTTAACTGATGATACTAAAAAGAAACTATTAAGTGATTATAGTTTATTAACTATTTATAGCAATAAAGTAATAGTAGAATTTACTAATTCCCTTGGAAATGACTTAATTAAAGTAGCCAATGATCAAGATTATTTAGATGTATATATTAAACAATTAGATAATAATTATTGTACAGAAGATCGTATATTTAATTATTTAACTATAGATAATTTGAATTATTTGTTATCTAAAAATTTAAAACCCGAAGTAATCTATCACTTAGTTAGAAGTACTATAGGTAATACCAAAGAAGAATTATTAAAGAATGAAAGAGTTCTTGAATTAGTTAAAGTATGCAAAGACGAATTTGTTCTAGCATCATTACCTGATAACATCAAAGAACTAGTTCTAGAGGATAAAAAGAATATTTTAGAAGGCGTATATTCTGATATTCTATATACACTTCCAAAAAAAGAAATATCTAGATTATTTAATATTAATTTATATAATGAATTTATTGAAGCCTTAAAAGATGGTAGAGATATTAATTATAAATTATTGGTACATTCATTACCATCTGATTTATTAAAAGATCTATCTGATAATAAATTAATCGAATTAGACAATAGAACATTATGTGAATTAATAAAAATAAATCCAATACTATTTAAAAAGAGTATTTTAAATAATAAAGATGTATGTCTTCATATAGCATCTTTATTACCAAAGAAAAATAATGAACTATTAAAAGAAATCTTTGTAGTTGGAGACTTTACTCCAGATGAACAACAAATATTTGTTAACAATTGTTCTTCATCTCGTTCATCAGAAGTATTACTAAGCTTAATAGATACAGTTAGTGTTAACTATCGTAAGAATATTTATGAAAACAATTCTATTATGAACAAGATTATTTCAAGTAGTAATTTTATCTTAGATGAATACACAACGTCTTATTTATTAGGTAATCATGACGAAGTACTAGAACTAAATGATGATGTATTAGTAGATTTATTAAATAAAATAAATTTAGTAGAAGCTCAAAAATTATTAGATGATAATAAAGTATTAGAAAAACTATTTATTGAAAATAAAGATGATATAGCTGGTCTAATAAATAGAATTAATAAAAAAGAATTAATTCCATATTTTACTAAAGAATCATTAATTAAATACTATAACAAAGAAAACTTACAAAATATCTTAGATGTCTTACCATTAAAAGATAAAAAAGCTATCTTTGTACCAAGTCTTCAAAAATTAATCTTTAAAGATGAAGAATTGGTTAAATTATATAGAGCATTAGAAAATAAAAATTCTTATGTTGTTGATACTATATATTTAAATTTCTTTGATAAGACAATAAAAGGAATTAAATTAAATTTATTAGATATGATTACTAAGAATAGAGAATTACAAGAAAACTTATATCAAATAAATAAAAAGACACCTTATAAATTAAATAATTTAATTACAGCATTTAATGCTTGTGAAGGTTTAGATATAAATGAAATAGTAGAATTATCTAATATTTATAAAGATGTAACAATTGGTAATAATCGTAAAAAATATGGTAATATTCCAAAAATCTTAAGTGTAGTAGATAAACCAAATTTAAAAGCCGTAGTGTCTTATATGTTATATTTAATTCCAAGATATTATGCTCATAAAGAAATGGTTGGAAGGCCAATCATAGTTGATACACCAAATACCTATAATGATATTATTACTTATGAAAAACGTTTAGAAGAAATAGCTACTCTAAATATTAATAAAGGTAAAAAAGTATTAGAAAACTTTATTATTAAACATTTCAAATTAACTTTAGAAGAAGCTACTATCATGACTGATAGATATAATATTGAAAAATTAGATGCTAATGTTTATAAAAAAGAATATGATTACTTATCTAATTTAAATATGATTATTAATACTGATAATGAATCACTAAAAGAATTGGATAATAAATATCCTATCTATACTATGTTTGATTCATTCTTAATGGAAAATCAAATAAAAGAAATGTATGGTAAGATTTATAACTTTGAAATTAAAACAAGATCTAATTTCAATAAATATATAATTGAAAAACTATATGGTAAAGAAATTAAAATAAGTGATTGCAGTAATGAATTCATGTTCTTAATATCTGAATTAGATATTACTGAAGAATTAAGAAAAACTAATAGTTACCTAGAAGCATGGCATTATTCATTAGCTAAAGAAAAAATGTTAAAAGCAACATTAATATCTAATGAAAATGTTCGACCATCTAATGATTTCTACTTTGGTTTTAATGGTGTTTTAGATAATGGTATAGTAAAAATGTCTGAAAAAGATATTTGTAATGAATGTTGCTGTTCTTCAAAAATATCTTACTATACACCATTTGAAATGATTAATAGAACAAGATATGTAAACACTATCTTCTTAGATAAATATGCAGTAAGACCAAATTACAATAATTCTAACTTACCATATATTGAACCAGATTTTATTATAGTTAATATGGCTAGATTATCTGATCATACATATTTAGAAAAAGTAATTCGTGCTTCTGAAGAATTTAAAACTAAGAGAAATAAAAATGGATTACCAATATATGGAATAGACTTCAATACTTTAGTAAATAATGAAAAAACTAAGATTGAAAAAACTATTGCTAAATATGAAAAATCAAAAGATATGTCTCTAATTAATAACATCTTAATTAGAGTAGAGAATAACTATTCATCATATGTTGGAACTGAATATGGAAAAGAATTCAAGATTAATATCGTAACTGATCTTGTTAAAAAACGTATTCCTAAATCTAATAGTGTTGCTGAATTACAATATTTACTAGATGTCTTCAAATATGAAAGTAATAAATTCAATAAAGGTGAAAGTAATATTAAACTTGATCAAATAGAATTATTAATCAAAAACAGAATAGAAGAAATAAATAGTTAAATTTGTTAACTATTTTTTCTTTTGGTATAATTTATATGTACGGGGGAAATCAATATGGCAAAAGAACAAGAAAAAATGTCATTTCACGATTGGTTTTACATATTCCTTATATCATGTGTTTTTGGCTGGTTTGTTGAAGGAATATGGACTCTTTTAAAAAAAGGAGTTCTTATTAATCATACGGCTTTAGTAATTGGACCATTCAATATTGTCTATGGTATTGGCGGAGTAGTATTATCTGCCGTTTTAGGTCGCATTAAAGATACTAAACCAATTAAGATATTTGCTATATCATTTATTGCTGGAACCGTCTTAGAATATATATTGTCATACTTAATGGAATCAGCTTTTGGATTTGTAGCTTGGAATTATAGTAGCAAACCATTTAATATTAATGGTCGAGTATGTTTATTATATTCTATACTTTGGGGATTACTAGGTCTATTATGGACTAAAAACTTCTATCCTAAAATGAAAGAATTTATTAAAAAAATAAAATCACAAGAAAGTCATATTTTTATGAAAATTATGATAGTATTTCTTATATTTGATGCTATCCTTACAATAGGATGTATTGAAAGAGGAAAAAAATATGAACAAAATATTCCACCACAAAACAAAGTAGAAGAAGTAATGGATAAATACTTTGGAGTAGATTATTTGAATAATATGTTTAATAATGGCTGGAATAGATATCGTCGAAGATAAAGATGTTAAAACATCTTTTTTTATTGACTAGATTATATTAATTTTATAAAATGATAATGTTGAAAAGGGGAATCCTTATGTTAGATGTATTATTAGATACTTTATTAGATGTTTTAAAATTAATTCCATTCTTATTTTTTGCATTTATTATTATTGAATTAATTGAACATAAATTTAGTAAAAAAACTACTGATGTAATTAAAAAATCAGGCAAATTTGGACCATTCTTTGGTAGCTTATTAGGTTTATTACCACAATGTGGTTTTAGTGTTTTAGCTACTAATTTATATATAACTAGAATTTTATCATTAGGTACTTTAGTAGCTATTTATTTATCTACAAGTGATGAAATGTTACCAATTCTTATAAGTGAAAGAGCACCATTCAAATCTATTGCTATTATTTTAGTAATTAAATTTATTGTAGGTATTATAGTTGGATTCTTAATAGATTTACTATACCATCCAAAGAAAGAAGAACATATACATGATTTATGTGAACATGATCATTGTCATTGTGAAGAAGATGGTATTCTAAAATCTAGCATTATTCATACGTTAAAAACCGTATTATTTATTGCTATTATTACTTTAATTCTTAATACAGTAATGCATTATGTAGGTGAAGATTACTTAAGTGACTTATTATCAAAGAATACATTCTTAACACCATTTATCAGTAGTTTAATTGGTTTAATTCCAAATTGTGGAGCAAGTATTGTTATTACTGAATTATATCTAAATAATGTTATTAACTTAGGTACAACAATTGCTGGTTTATTAACTGGTAGTGGTGTAGCTATCTTAGTATTATTTAAAGGAAATAAAAGTTTAAAAGAAAACTTATCTATTATGGGAATTATTTACACAGTAGGTGTAGTTGTTGGTTTAATTATTGAATTAATAACAACTATCATCTAGAAAAAAGAGACAAAATATGATATAATACATAAGACGATAAGGGAGTATTTAGCATACTATATGTTTTATGCCAACAACACGTATTACTGGCTATAAATTAAATAAAAAGACTTATCTCTAAAAGATAAGTTTTTTTAAAGGAGAAATGTTATGAAATATTTTAACATGGACATCGAAGATGTCATTAACTACTTAGATTCAAGTTGGTCAGGTCTAAGTACTGAACAAATACCATTTAAACAAGAAAAATATGGTTTAAATGAATTACCAACTAAAAAGAAAGATAGTGTATTTAAACTATTTATCTCTCAATTTGAAAATCCTATTGAGATTATTTTAGTTATTACTGTAATTCTCTCATTTATAGCTGGCGAAAAAATAGATGCTATTGCTCTAATATTTATTATCTTAGTAGATGTATGTATGGGTACATATGAAGAATGGAAAGCGCGTAAAGATGCTGAAAGTTTATCTTCTATGATAAAAGCTACAGCTCGTGTTTTAAGAGAAGGAAGAGAAGTAGTTATACCATCTTCTGAAGTAGTACCTGGTGATATATTAGTATTAGAAAGTGGAACTAAAATAAGTGCCGATGCTCGTATTATTGAGTGCCATAACTTCCAAGTAGATGAATCTCCACTTACTGGAGAAAGTACTGGAGTTGTTAAAAACATTGATGTTTTACCAGAAACAACATCTCTTGCTGATCGTAAGAACATGGTATATGCAGGTACATCAGTTATAACTGGACGTGCTATGGCAATAGTAACTCATACAGCAACCTATACTGAAATAGGTAAGATAGCTGAAAAAGTTACAAATACTGAAGAAGAAAAATCTCCACTTACAATTAGAACTGAAAAATTTTCAAAACAAATTAGTGTAATTATAGTTATTGTTGCTATTATAACTACTTTTGTTTTACTAAGTAGAGGATATGAAATGAGTGCTATCTTCTTAAGTGTTATAGCTTTATCTGTATCAGCTATGCCAGAAGGTTTACCACTTGCTTTAACAATGGCTTTAACCATTGCTTCTAAAAGAATGGCTAAGAAAAATGTTATTGTTAAAAAATTAAATTCTGTAGAATCATTAGGTAGTTGTACAGTAATTGCTAGTGATAAAACCGGTACTTTAACTGTAAATGAACAAACAGCCAAAGTAATCTTACTAGAAAATGGTGAAAGATTTGAAATAACTGGTACTGGTTATAATGATGAAGGTAAAGTTAAACCTCTTTATGAAGCTGATATTGAAGACGCTAATCGTATAGCAATTTTAGGCGCTATTAATAATGAAGCTCATCTAGAAAAAAAAGATGGTGAATTCATCGCCTTTGGTGATTCCATTGATATAGCATTCTTAAGTATGGCTGCTAAATTAAAAATAAAAGATAAACCAAGAGTAATCGAAAGAATACCTTATGAATCTGAAAATCAATACTCAGCAGTTTTCTATGAACAAAATGGAAAACTACGTTGTACTGTTAAAGGTTCTATTGAAAAAGTAATGGGATTCTCCGATGAAAAGAAAAAATATATTGATCAAAATATTGCTTTAACTAAAGATGGTTATCGTGTTATAGCTATAGCAGATGGACCAGTTAAAGAAGCTAATGAAAAATCTATCAAGAATTTAGAGTTTGTTGGAATGGTTGGATTCATTGATCCAATAAGAGAAGAAGTTAAAGATTCTATTAAAGAATGTATAAGCGCTGGTATTAAAGTAATAATGGTTACCGGAGACCACCCACTAACAGCTGGTGCTATTGGTAAATCATTAGGAATATGTTCTAAACAATCCGAAATAGCAACTGGTGCTGACGTTGAAAAATATCGTAATATGGGTGAAGAACAATTTGATAAATTTGTTGCTTATACCAAAGTATTCTCACGTGTAACTCCAATGGATAAATTAGATATTGTAAATTCTCTAAAAAGACAAGGAGAGTTTGTTGCTGTTACTGGTGATGGTGTAAACGATGCTCCTGCTATTAAAAGTGCTAATATCGGTATTGCCATGGGTAGTGGAACAGACGTTGCTAAAGAAACAGCCTCTATGATAGTTGTTGATGATAACTTCACATCTATTGTAGCTGGTATTAAAGAAGGAAGAACAGCTTATAGTAATATAAGAAAGATTACTTTATTCTTATTAGGATGTGGCTTTGCTGAAGTATGTTTCTTCTTATTATCAATTGCCTTTGGTTATGATATTCCATTAGTAGCAATTCAATTATTATGGTTAAATATCGTAACTGATGGTTTACAAGATATTGCTTTATCATTTGAAAAATCTGAAGATAATATCATGAAAGAAAAGCCAAGAGATACTAAAGAATCTCTATTCTCTAAAGATTTAGCTATTGAAGTATTAATACTAGGTTTAACTATAACAACCATTATCTTTGGTACATGGAAATTCTTAATGGATAAAGGAACAGATATCACATATGCTAGATCAGTTATTATGATGTTAATGGTATTTATTCAAAATATTAATGTTCTAAACTGTCGTAGTGAAAAGAGAACAGTCTTTAAAGAACCTCTACATACTAATCCAATTCTTTTAATAACAGTTTTGGGTTCGATTGGTCTTCAATTAGTAATGGCTGAAATACCTATAACAGCCTTATTCTTAAAAGTCACTCCATTAGAAACAATTACAATTGTTAAACTATTATTGTTATCATTTGTTATAATAGTAATATATGAGATATATAAAATCATATTAAAAGTAAAGAAAGGAGATAATTAAAATGCCTGAACAAGTAATGTCTTTAATATTCTTGATTGTCGGTTTATTATTATGCTTCTTTGGTTTCAAAATTCAAAAAATGTTAATAACTGTAGCTTGGTTCTTAATTGGTTATAACTTAGTAGGATATGCTAATGATTATTTTCATTTAATAAGTGATTCTAATATCTTGATATTAGTATCTATTGTAGTTGGATTACTATTATCAGGAGTTGGGTTTAAATTAGAAAAGCTAGCATTATTTATAGCTGTAGCTTATCTAACATTCACATCTATTAAAGCCTATATACCAATAGATGATCCACGTATTCTTCTATTAGTTCAAGCAGCTTTAGCATTAATAGCTGGTGCTCTATCTACATTATTCATTAAACCAATTCTTATTGGTGTAAGTAGTTTTGCTGGAGCAGCCTTAGTAAAAGAATATTTACCATTATTTATAACTATTCCAGCTAATATTTTATTAATTATAGTTATAGTTATTGCTGTAGCTGGCGTAATAGTTCAACTAAAGACATCTTAGATGTCTTTTTTTATGCTATAATATAAATAGGTGGTAAGGTATGAAAAAAAGATTAATTATAATTGCTATCCTTTTAATCCTTTTAACAGGATGTGGCAATAAAAAAATAATAAATAATGCAGAAGAAAATTTATCAGAAAAAATAGCTGATTATCGTAATGTAACAGAATCGTCTATCAAAGAATCATTAGATTACATTGAAGATAACTATAAAGAAAAATTGACTAATAGTAAAAAAGAGAATTTATTAACTAATGCTTATTACTTAAAAGAACTATCTGCAAATAATAAAGAAAGTAATGTTTATAAATTATCTATAAGTGTAGAAGAATATGTTTTAAAAAATAAAAACAAAAAAGATATCGATGATTATCTTGACAAAATAAATAAAAATAAGAATACAGAAATAACTACTACTTACAAATCTTATCTAACTAAAAAAGTCATCGCTAGAAAACTAAGTGAACAAGAAAGACTTGTTAATGATGATATTAATGATAAAACTCAAGTAAGTAAAAAGAATGTTAGTAAAGCTTTAGAATATATTGATACACATATTAATAATGTATTATTAAATGAAGAAGTAATTGAAAAAATGGCTTACTATACTTTATATTTAAATGAACTATCTAATGATGATGGTCTAATTTCTAAAATCAGTAAAGAAGCTTTAGAATACCTTGATACATTAGATGATAATCATAAAAATAAAGTTATTGATTTAATTAATGATTATAAGAAAAATGAATCAAAAGAATTAAACTATTTCTTTAGTAACATAAAGTAATATTTAATTCTTTTTTGATAATAAAGAGGTGATTACATGAAAGCTATTATAGCTAGTGATATCCATGGTAATTTAATATATACTCAAAGTTTAGAAGAACTAATCTTAAAAGAAAATCCAGATAAATTAATCTTACTTGGTGATTACTTTTCTAGTTATGATAATTATGAAGTGATTGATATCTTAAATAAATATAGTGATATTATTTGTGCTGTAAGAGGTAACTGTGATTATCTTGAAGAAAGCTGTAAGTTTGATTATAATCATGATTACTTAATAATAGAGTTAGATAATTATAAATTCTTTTGTACACATGGACATACAATGTACTTAAAAGAAATGATTGAAAAAAGTAAAGGTATGTATATTTTATCTGGTCATACTCATGTTTATAAAATCCATGGAAATAATCTAAATCCTGGTAGTGTAGGTAGACCAAGAGAGAATCCTGAACATACTTGTTTATTATATAAAAATAAAACAATGTATCTGATGGATTTAGATAATTTAAATTGTATAGATAAACGTAATATGCCTTAATAAAAAGGTCTTAAAAAAATAATAAAAATATAGTATAATTACTGTATAAGTGGGTGGTATCATGAGGTTGAAATATTTTGACGGTTTAATGGGCTTTGTAGTTGGCGATGCCATGGGTGTCCCATTAGAGTTTAAATCACGTGAAGAATTACTGAAAAATCCCGTTACGAAAATGACTGGATTTGGTACTCACAATGTTGCTGAAGGAACATGGTCTGATGATACATCAATGATGATTGCTACTATTGATTCTATTAATTCAAAAAATGGTATTGATTATCAAGATATAGCTTTAAAGTTTTCTTCATTTAAAAATAGAGGTAATTATACACCTTTTGGTGAAGTGTTTGATATCGGAAATACTTGTGCTCGAGCAATCGATAATTTTGATGAAGCTCATGATGATCCAACAACTTGTGGATTAAAAGATATTAATTCTAATGGCAATGGTTCTCTAATGCGTATATTACCAATTGCTTATTATGCTATTGAAAAACATTTAAAAGATGTCGAAATATTAGATTTAGTAACAAAGATATCATCTATTACTCACGCCCACGAAATAAGTATTTTAGGATGTTATATCTATGTTAGATATGCAATGTTCTTACTAAATGGTAAAGATAAACTAGCTGCTTATAATATGACTAAAGCTGTAGATTATACAATGTTTAGTGAAGAAGCTAGAGCTCCTTATGAAAGATTACTACAAGGAGATATATCTAAACTAACAGTTGATGATATTAAATCAACTGGTTATGTTGTAGATACTCTAGAAGCATGTCTATGGGTATTACTAAAGTCTGAAAATTATAAAGAAGCAATTATTGGTGCTATTAATTTAGGTGGTGACACTGATACCATTGGTGCTTTAACTGGTGGGTTAGCTGGAATAATATATGGTTATGACTATATACCTGAAGAATGGAAAAACGAAATAGCTCGAAAAGAATACTTACTTGACATCTTTGAAGAGTTTAGTGAAAATATATATGAATAAAACTCCTTTTAAGGAGTTTTTTTATGGAAAAAATGGTATAATAAAACCAGTTATGATATAATCTTAAAACGAGGTGAAACAAGGTGAATAAAAGAACATTAATAATTGCTATAATTGCTTTATTTTTAGATCAAATAACTAAAGTATTAGCTAGTTCTTTTTTAAGCTTATCTAAGAGTATAAAACTTATTAAAAACTTCTTTTATTTAACTTTATGTCATAATACAGGAGCAGCCTGGGGAATATTAAATAAATATCCTATTATTCTAATATTATTATCATTTATTGCTATTGTTATTATTTATCATTTTATGTTTAGTTACAAAAATAACTTACGTAATAACTTAGCATTTGGTTTATTACTAGGTGGCTTAGTAGGAAACCTAATTGATCGAATAATATTTGGGTATGTCGTTGATTTCTTAGATTTCATTATTTTTAAATATGATTATCCAGTTTTCAATGTTGCAGATATCTGCATAGTAATAGGAGTATTCCTAATTATTATTTCGACTATTAAAGGAGATGATAAAAATGAATCTAATAGTAACAGAAGAGGGCGAAAGACTAGACAAGTATCTAGCAAATAATACTGATTATACACGTTCCATTATTGCTAAAATGTTAGATGAAAATTATATAGATGTTAATGGTAAAATAGAAAAAGCATCATATAAAGTAAGACTAAGTGATAGCATTAATATCAAAGAAGGATATGTATCAGTACCTGATATAGAACCTGTTAAAATGGATATCGATATCGTCTACGAAGATGATGACTTAATAATTGTTAATAAACCAAGTGGATTAGTAGTTCATCCTGGATCAGGAAATTACAATAATACTTTAGTAAATGGTTTACTTGATTATACTAATAATTTAAGTGATTTAAATGGTGAAGCCAGACCTGGTATAGTTCATCGTATAGATAAAGATACTTCTGGTTTAATTCTAATTGCTAAAAATAATAAAACTCATGCTTTATTAACTGATTATTTTAAAGATCATAAAAATATAAAAAGAGAGTATATAGCATTACTATGTGGAGTATTCCCTCATGAAACAGCAACAATAGATGCTCCAATTGGTAGAGATCCTAAAGATCGAAAAAAAATGGCTGTTACAGCAGACAATTCTAAAGAAGCTATAACTCATTTAAAAGTATTAAAAAGATATAAAGAATATACCTTAGTAAGTTGTATTTTGGAAACAGGTCGTACTCATCAAATTAGAGTACATATGAATTATATTGGTTATCCAATTTATAATGATCCTGTATACAATACCAAACATGCTACTGAATTTGGTCAATTCTTACATTCAGCAAAAATGGACTTCATTCATCCAATTACCAAAAAAGAGATGCATTTTGAAGCACCATTACCAGAATATTTTCAAAACTTTATTGATAATTTAGAAGAACAAAAATAAAAAATTATTAAAAATAAGACATAACTTTGAAAATATATTAAAAATATTATAAAATTATAAAGAGGAGGAGATTTTCGTGTCAACAATATTAATGGATAAAAAAGAAGAAACCATTATGAAATTAGTTCATTACTTTATTACCGAAGAAAACTATAATCCAATTATTGTTAACGGTGTTAAAGATGAAATATGGTTGGAAAACAGTGACGGACCATACCGTATTGTTAGAATCAACTCTAATAACATATTTAATGAAGAACAATTAAATTATGATTATTATAAAATTAATAGTATTGTAAAACAAATAAAGAAAAAGACTTTTTCTTTTAGAGTTAATACTTTAAATATATTATTAAATGTTAATGAAGATTTAAATGTCGAAGCAACTAAAAATATTCAACCAGCTATCATTGTTAATCCTGAAGATGGAAACTTAAATGTAACTGATAAAAATATTCTCGAAGCTTTCCCTAACATTAATGAAAAATTACTTGCTAATAGAACAGGTGTTGATCTAATTATTAATGTTACAAAAGATATAAATGAAAAAACTGAAAAAGAAAATAAATCATTTGAAAGAACTTTCAAACCTAAAAAGATTATCTTTACTCACTTAATAATGGCTATATGCTTTATTATGTTTGGGGTAACAGCTTTATTTGATGGCTTAGATGCTTTACTTAGTGTTAATACTGTAACAGTTTTAAAACTAGGTGCTAACTGGGCTCCATTATTAAAGGGTGGAGAAGTATGGCGACTTATTTCTTACATGTTCCTACATGCTGGAATAATTCATTTAATGATCAATATGTATTCATTACTTATTTTAGGAACTCAAACAGAAACATTTATCGGTAAATGGAAATTCCTAGTTATATATTTAGTAAGTGGAATATGTGGTGGATTGATGTCATCTGCATTAGATCCAAACGTATCTATTGGTGCATCTGGTGCTATCTTTGGTTTAACCGGATCACTATTATACTTTGGTTATCATTATCGTAATTATTTAGGAGCAGCATTACGTAACCAAATTATACCTGTTATTATTATCAACTTGCTTATTGGTTATATGACTCCTAATATTGATAACTGGTGCCATATCGGTGGTCTAATAGGTGGCTTCCTAATTACTATGGCAGTTGGTGTAGATGGTAAGTCTAAACCATCTGAAAGAATTAATGGTGCAATATGTTTATTATTGTACGTAGGATTCTTTACATACTTGATATTCTTTAGATAGGATTAAATCCTATCTTTTTTATTGCACTAAAAAAAGTACTTAATAGTACTTTCTTAGCTTCTTCTTCCTCTTATAAACTTCTATATAATCCAATTGCTTTACCTAAAATAACACAGTTTTGTAAAATAATTGGATCCATTGTATCATTCTCAGGTTGTAATCTAATATGATCCTTTTCCTTATAGAATGTTTTTAATGTAACTTCATTATCATCAGTCATTGCTACAACAATATCACCATTACGAGCAACATTTTGTTTTTGAACAATGACAACATCTCCATCATAGATACCAACGTTTATCATTGATTCACCAGTACACTCTAAAGTAAATATTGTTTCTCTACTAGGAATCAAACTAGCTGGTAATGTAAACCATTCAGATGGATTTTCAATTGCTTCAATTGGATTACCACAGGCTACTTTACCAAGTAGGGGAACTTTAACAAGTTCAGGGTCATCCTTTTGAGCAAATTCATTTTCACCAACGATTTCAATAGTTCTAAATTTTGAATTAGTCTTTCTAATACAACCTGCGTCCTCTAGTTTTTTTAAATGAGTATGTACAGTAGCAGGAGATGAAAGACCAAGTGCAGCCCCAATTTCTCTTGTTGAAGGTGGGAATCCATGATCTACAACATATTTCTTAATATACTGTAAAACATCCTCTTGTCTTTTAGTAATATTCTTCTCCATAACTTACCTCCAAATTCATCTTAACATAGTTGATGTAAAATGTCAAACAAATGTTTTGTTTTACTGTTGACACGAATAATTGTTCGTAGTATGATTAATACAGGTAAAAGGAAAGAGAAAGGTGAGATTATGAGAAAAGAAATGATTCAAAACTTAGCAGGAGTTGTTCTATTTTACTTGATTATTGTTTTAGGCGTAATTGCTGTAAATGCAAGAATGGAACAAACACAGGATGTGAATCCTGTCGTCTCACTAAACGGGTAATATCAGGCAACTGATATTTTTCTTTTGAAATTAACTCCTATTTGTATTAAAATTATAATAGAGGGTGGTATATATGAAAAAGAAATTTATAATCATATTATTAATCTTAATATTATTAACTGGTTGTGGAAAAAATAATGATGCTAAAAAAGGAATCAATGCTCCAGAAGAAATCGAACAAAATGTATTCGAGTATTTAATTAAACAAAACTTTATTAGCGAAGAAAGAATATCTAAATTTGAAATAACTAAGATTTATAAAAAAGGATTTTACAAAACTAATAAGAATGTTTATTACTTACAATTCTATTGTACTTATGAATGTCAAGATGGAACAGATTCATGTATTTTAAATAATACATCAGATTCTATTATTAACAGATGGTTATCTAAAACTGAAGATGAAGACTATACATTCTATTTAGAATATGATGTTAAAAATGATAAAGTAATTGGAAGAAGAGGAGCATACGGAAAAGACTCTGAATTTAAACAAGCTGACGAAGTTATAAAATGATATAGATAAAATATATCATTTTTTCTTTTGGAAATATTATAGTATAATAAAGTTGGTGAGGTTATATATATGAAAAAAAGAATATTATTAACATATGCTACATATGGTAATGGCCATCGTGCTGTTGCTGAATATATAGAATCATACTTTAAAAAACAAGATCCTGAATTAGAAATTTTAGCAATCGATTTACTTATGTATTCAACTCCTATCTTAGGAGCTTTAACTCGTAAAACAACTGATTTCTTTTTACTAAAATTTCCTTTTGGTTGGTCTCGAATATATAATTCTTTTAATCATCGTATTAGTGGAGCTTGGGCAAGAAAAAACGGTTTTAAAATGTTTAAAAATAAAAGAATGAAAAAAATAATAACTGATTTTAATCCCGATATGACAATCTCTACTCATTTCTTTGGTAGTGCGTTAATCGATTACTATAATCGTAAACATGTTACTAATAGTAAACTAATTACCGTTGTTACCGATTATGAAGCTCATGCTCTATGGTTAAGTGGTTATAAAAGAGAAGATGCTATGGTTGTAGCAGATAAAGATGAAGTCAATTACCTTGTTAAAAAAGGTGTTCAAAGAAGAAAGATTAAACCTATTGGTATTCCAATAAATCCAACTACTGACGAATCATTTAATGTAATAGAAGCAACTGAAAAGTATGGTTTCTCTGGTGTTAGACCAATCTGTTTATTCTTTGGTGGTGGAGGTAATGGTGGCACCCATTCCTTACCATATATTCGTAAACTTATTAAAAGTAATTTAAATATGGATTTTATATATGTTGCTGGTAAGCATGAGAATTCTAAGAAAAAAGTTGATAAATGGATTCAAGAATATGGTGCTAAAAACTTTAGAACATATGGCTTTGTTAATAATGTTCCTGAGTTACTTCAAATATGTGACTTTGTTGTTTCTAAACCAGGTGGTGCTCAAACAACTGAATGTCTATATTTTAAAAAACCAATTCTGATGATTAATTGTAGTGGTGGTCAAGAAGCAGCTAATACTAAATACTTTGTTAGAAATGGCTATGGTAAAAGATTTAGAGCACCATATACTTTCTACAAATATATGGAACACATATCAACGCATCCTGAAGAAATAGAAGAAATGAAAGAAAACATGGCTAAGAGTAAAAATCATAAAGCTATGGAAAAATTATATAAGATTGCGGTCGATATTTTAAAGAAAGGGGAATGATATGGACGATTTAATTAAGCAAATCAAAGAATACGAACCGAAAGATGAAAGAGAAAGGGTAGATAAAGAAGTTATTTTAGACTTTGTCTCTAAAAATGATAATGTCTTAGTAAGAGATAACAAAATAGCTCATTTTACTACATCTGGTTGGATTGTTAACAAAGACAAAACCAAAGTATTAATGATTCATCACAATATCTACAATTCTTGGGCATGGGTAGGTGGTCACGCTGATGGTGATCCTGATCTATTCCATGTAGTTCAAAAAGAAATTGAAGAAGAAACAGGTATTAAAAAAGTCAAACTATTAAGTGATGGAATATTCGGTTTAAATATTGTAACTGTTATTAATCATATTAAAAGAGGTAAACAAGTAAATGCTCATCTTCATTTTGATATCGAGTATTTACTAGAAGCTGATGAAAATGAACCTCTTCGAATTAAAGAAGATGAAAACAGTAAAGTAGGTTGGGTTCCTGTTGAAGAAATAATAGCTAAAGTAACAGAAGAACATATGAAACCTATTTATCAAAGATTAATAGAAAGAGTGGAAAAATTAAAATGAAAGAAGTATATGATTTTCTAAAAGAATGTGGTACTTACTATTTAGCTACAGTTGATAATGGTAAAGCTCGAGTAAGACCATTTGGAACAATTGAAATGTTTGAAGATAAACTATATATTCAAACTGGAAAGAAAAAAGATGTAGCTAAACAAATAAGTCTTAATCCTAATGTAGAAATATGTGCATTTAAAGATGGTACTTGGTTAAGACTATCTGGAGAATTAGTTAGTGATGAAAGAGTAGAAGCTAAAAAACATATGTTAGATAATTATCCTGACTTACGTGGTATGTATGATGAAAACGATGAAAATACTTTAGTATTATATTTTAAAAATGCTACAGCTACCTTCTCATCATTTACATCTGCTCCAAGAGAAATAAAATTTTAAAGAGATTATATCTCTTTTTTTATGTTAAAAATAATGCTATAATTATATAGATAATAGAGGAGTGATTTTATGAACCCTGATTTAGTTCATTCCCTTAACAGTTTAAAAATATTAAGTGTAGATATGATTCAATATGCTAAGAGTGGAAACTCTGGTATTGCTTTAGGTGCAGCACCTATTGTTTTTGATGTCTTTACTAATCATTTAAGAATTAAACCAGATGATCCTACATGGCCAAATAGAGATAGATTTGTTATGTCAGCAGGGCATGGATCTGCTCTTTTATATGCCATGATGTTTATGGCTGGATATGATATTTCTATAGATGACTTAGTAGATTATCGTAAATTAGATTCTAAAACACCAGCATATCCAGAGTATCGTAGAACTCCTGGTATTGAAGCAACAACTGGACCATTAGGTCAAGGATTTGCTATGGCAGTTGGTATGGCTTTAGCAGGTAAATATACAGGTGCTTTAGTTGAAGAACAAGTACCAAAACAAAAACTAGTAGATTACTATGTATATTGCTTAGTATCTGATGGTGATTTACAAGAAGGTATTACTTGGGAAGCAGCATCATTTGCTGGTACTCATAGTTTAAATAATTTAATCGTTTTATACGATTCTAATGCAACCACTTCTGATGGTGAATTAAAATTATCTGCTAATGAATCAGTAATTCAAAAATTCATTCATATGGGTTGGGAAGTAGATTACGTTTCTGAAGGTAACGATGTTAGAGAAATCGATAAAGCTATCGATAGAGCTAAGATAAATAGAAAACCTACATTAATTGAAATTCAAACAACTATTGGTAAAGGTTCTCAACATGAAGGCAAGAGTTTAATTCATGCTACACCTTTAACCAGAGAAGATATGGCTTTCGTTCGTAAGAGTTTAAATATAACTACAAATACTCTAGAAATAACTGAAAATGCTGTTAAATACGTTCGTCAAGCAATTGCTAATAGAGTTAATACTTATTACAACAATTGGCAAAGTTTATATAAAGAAACACTAAATAGTACTAATGAAGCTTTAAATACAATTGCTACATTCTTACAAGATGGAGAACCAAAAATATCATTTAGTTCTACAGCATTTAAAATTCCTGGAGACTATAATGAAGAATTAAGAGAATCAAATTCTAAAATGTTAAATATTGTTAGTGATAGAAGTAAATTCTTCTTAGGAGGAAGTTGTGACTTAGCAAGCTTCTGTCATACATCATTATATAAAGAATCAGATATGTCACGTCGTAATAGAACTGGTAAAAATATTAGTTTTGGACTTCGTGAACATGGTATGGCTGGCATTATGAATGGAATGGCTTTATGTGGCTTAAGAGTATATGGATCTACATTCCTAGTTTATGCTGACTATATGAAACCAGCTATTCGTATGGCTTGTATGATGAACTTACCAGTTACATATGTATTCACTTATGATTCAATATCAATTGGTGATGACGGGCCAACAGTTGCTCCAGTAGAACAACTAGAAATGCTAAGAGCAATTCCTAATTTAACTGTATTTAGACCCGCTGATATCAATGAAGTAATTGGTTGTTGGGATTATATAATAAATAATAAAAAACCTGTTGCTATTGTTTTATCAAAAGATGATGCTCATATCTTAGATGGAACTGTCGCTGAAGAAGTTAAAAAAGGTGCTTACATAGTTAAAAAAGAACAAGAAAGATTAGATGGTGTTGTAATAGGTACTGGTCTTGATTTCACAACTGCCTACTTAGTATGTGAAGAATTAAGAGCTAAAGGTCATGACTTAAGAGTTGTCTCAATGCCATCAGTAGAATTGTTTAATAATCAAACTAAAGAATACAAAGATAGTGTTATTCCTCCAGGAGTAAAAGTATTTACTATTGAAGCAGGTACAACAAATGCTTGGTATCGTTTTGCATCACCTGGTTGTGCTATAGGTGTAGATTGGTATGGCTATAGTGGAGATCGCGATGCTGTATTACAAAAACTAGGTTTTGATTATGAATCAATTCTTAAGAAAATAGAAGAAAAACTATAAAACTAACTGTTGTCTAAATAACAATTATTTAGTACAATAAACATACAAAGGAGTGTATTATATGCCAGTATGGTTAGTAGATGTATTATATGTGTTACTTGGTGTTGTAATTGGTGTTATAATTGGTTTCTTCGTTACTAGAAGAATATTTAAAAAACAATTAGAAGAAAATCCACCAATCAACGAGAAAATGATAGAAGCAATGATGAGTGGAATGGGTAGAAAACCTAGTCAAAAACAAGTAAGGCAAATAATGAATCAAATGAATAAATATAGATAATAAGTCCTTAAAAGGACTTTTTTCTTTGTCTATTTTATGGTATATTTATGAGTAATAAGAGTGGTGTTAAAATGGAAATTTTAAACATAGTAGATAAAATATATGAGAGTAAAAACTTTAAAATGATTTTATTAGTTTCTATTATTCTTTTAATAGTTCTTTTTCTTATTGTTTTAATTCTAGGTTTAAAAGATGCTAAAAGAACTAAACACCCTAAAAGAAAAATTGATGAAGATTTAAAAGATATCACTTTTGAATTACCAACTGAAGACGATAAAATGGAAATAAATGAAGATGTTACTTTTGAAATGACAGCTTTAACTGAAAACTTAGAAAACTTTAAGAAGTCTCTTGAAGAAGAGATTGAAAAAGAAGATGCCGAAATCGATGTTAAAAAACATACTTCTGATGAAAAGAAAGAATCAAAAAAGATATTAGATAAAGACGAAATTGAAAATACACAAATATCTTTAAATAGAAAAGACATTGAAGTATTAGATGAATCAGACATCAAAAAGTAATAAAAGTCCGAAAAACTGGGGTTTATTTGACGTTAGAAAATGTCAAAAACCTTTTTTTTTGGCCTTTTTTTTGTTATACTAGCTATGGTGAAAAAGATGGCAGCAGATAAATATGATGAAAATTCAATTAAAATTCTTGAAGGCTTAGAAGCTGTACGAAAAAGACCAGGTATGTATATTGGATCTACCGATAAACGTGGTCTACATCATCTAGTTTGGGAAATAGTTGATAATGCCATTGACGAAAGTATAAATGGTTTTGGTGATTATATTAAAATAACTCTAAACAAGGATGGTAGTATTACAGTAGAAGACCATGGACGTGGTGTTCCTGTTGGTATGCATGAATCAGGTATGTCTACTCCAGAAGTAATTTATACAATTCTTCATGCTGGTGGAAAGTTTGAAGAAGGTGGATACAAAGTATCTGGTGGATTACATGGTGTAGGTGCTTCAGTTGTTAATGCCTTATCAAAATGGATGAAAGTAGTTATTCATAAAGATGGTGGAATCTATGAAATATCATTTAAAGATGGTGGTCATGTAGATAAACCATTAAAGAAAATTGGTACAACTAATCGTACTGGTACAACTGTTACTTTCTTACCAGATCCTGAAGTCTTTAAATCTTGTAGTTTCTCATATACTACTATTACTGAACGTATGCAAGAAAGTGCATTCTTACTAAGTGGTATAACTATTGAAGTAGAAGATGAAGAAGATAAAAGAAATATTAAATACCATTATGAAAATGGTTTAACTAACTTTGTTGAATTTATCAATGAAGGTAAAAATGTCTTACATAAAGTAATTAATTTTAATGGTATAAAACAAGGTATTGAAGTAGATATTGCATTACAATACCAAGAAGGATATAACGAAAATATCCTATCATTCGTTAATAATGTTAAAACAGTAGATGGTGGTTCTCATGAAACAGGTTTCAAATCAGGAATCACTAAAGCATTTAATGATTATGCTAAAGATAATGGCTTCTTAAAAGGCAAAGACGCTTCTTTTGAAGGATCAGATGTTCGTGAAGGATTAAGTGCTGTTATTAATTTAAAAATACCAGAAGCATTACTTCAATTCGAAGGACAAACTAAAGGTAAATTAGGTACGCCAGAAGCTCGTACTGTAACTGAACAAATAACTTATGAAGGAATGAAATTCTTCTTAGAAGAAAATAGAGAAATAGCAACTACTATTGTTGATAAAGCATCACGTTCTAAAGTAGCTAGAGAAGCTGCTCGTAAAGCTCGTGAAGCTGCTCGTAGTGGTAAAGGTAAAGAAAAAAAAGATAAAATTCTTTCTGGTAAACTTGCCAAAGCTACTGGTAGAGATCCTAAGTTAAATGAATTATTCTTAGTCGAGGGAGATTCTGCCGGTGGTTCTGCTATTAAAGGAAGAAATAATGTAACTCAAGCTATTCTTCCATTACGTGGTAAAGTCCTTAATACTGAAAAAGCTAGCCAAAATGAAATTGGTGCTAACGAAGAATTAAATACATTACAATATGCCATTGGTGCTGGTATAGGTACAGAATGTACACCAGAAGATTCTAACTATGGCAAGATTATTATCATGACCGATGCCGATGATGATGGAGCTCATATTCAAATATTACTATTAACATTCTTCTATCGTTTTATGAGACCACTTATTGAACAAGGAATGGTTTATGTAGCTAATCCACCATTATATGGATTAGATTATGGTAAGTATAAAGAATACGTTGCTACTGATGAAGAATTAGAAGAGAAGAAAAAGACTTCTAAAGGCTTTAAAGTTCAAAGATTTAAAGGACTAGGTGAAATGGATGCTAAAGAATTATATGATACAACTATGAATCCAGAAAGCCGTAGTTTAATAAAAGTATCAATCACAGATGCCGCTTTAGCTGAAAAAAGAGTATCTGTTCTAATGGGAGACAAAGTTGAACCTCGTAAAGAGTGGATTGAAGAAAACGTTGATTTCACATTAGAAGATAACTTTAAGAGGTGATAGTTATGGCAAAGAAAAAAGAAGAAAAAACAATTGTTGAAAAAATATATGACTACACTTTAGAAGATATCATGGGGGATCGTTTTGGTAGATATGCTAAATCAATTATTCAAGATCGTGCATTACCAGATGTTCGAGATGGTTTAAAACCTGTACAAAGAAGAATTCTTTATACAATGTGGGAAGATCGTAATACTTTTGATAAACCATATCGTAAATGTGCCAAGGCTGTTGGAGATGTCATGGGTAAATATCACCCACATGGTGATTCATCAATCTATGGTGCAATGGTCTACATGTCTCAAGATTGGAAGATGCGTGAAGTTCTTATCGATATCCATGGTAATAATGGTTCTATCGATGGTTATGGACCAGCAGCCCATCGTTATACTGAATGTCGTTTAACTAAACTTGCTGAAGTAATGTTAAAAGATATTAACAAGAACGCTGTTGAAATGGCTCTTAACTATGCTGATGAAGATTATGAACCAACAGTATTACCAGCTAATTTTCCAAACCTTTTAGTTAATGGATCAACTGGTATTTCTGCTGGATATGCAACTAATATTCCTCCACACAACTTAGGAGAAGTAATTGATGCAACTATTAAACGTATTGAAAATCCAAATTGTCGCTTAGAGACAATTCTAGATATTATTAAAGGACCAGATTTTCCAACCGGTGGTGTCATCGAAGGAAAAGAAGGATTAATTCAAGCTTATTCTACTGGTCGTGGAAGAGTAGTAGTAAAAGCTAAAACTGAGATAATTGAAGAAAAAAGTAAAAAACAAATCATTGTTCATGAAATACCATATGATGTATTAAAAGAACAATTACGTAAAAAAATTGAAGATATTAAAATAGATAAAAAAGTTGATGGTATAGTTGATGTATTCGATGTTTCTGATGAAGAACATATGGCTAAACTTATCATTGAACTTAAAAAAGATGCTAATGCTGAAGTAATTCTAAATTACTTACTTAAAAATACTGATTTACAAGTAAACTATAACTTCAATGTTGTAGCTATTGTAAATAGAAGACCAAAACAATTAGGTATTTTAGAAATCCTAGATGCTTTTATAGCTCATCAAAAAGAAGTTGTTACACGTCGTACTCAATTTGATTTAGATCATGCTAAAGCAAGATATCATATCTTAGAAGGTTTAGTAAAAGCTATTTCCATTCTAGATGATGTAATTAGAGTAATCAGAGCATCTAAAAATAAATCTAATGCTATTGATAACTTAGTAGCTGAATTTGAATTTACTCCAGAACAAGCTAAAGCTATCGTTGAATTACAATTATATCGTTTAACAAACACTGATATTGTTGATATAGAAAACGAAATGAAAGATTTAGAGAATAAGATTAATATCTGGACTCAAATTCTAAATAACGAAGAAGCTCTAAAACATGTTATGAAAATTGAGTTAAAACAAATCAAGAAAGAATTTGCTAATCCTCGTCGTACTGAAATTAAAGATGAGATTACAGAGATTAAACTTGATACAACTGACTTAATTCAAAAAGAAAATGTTATCGTTGTTGCAACTAATGATGGTTACGTTAAACGTATACCTCTAAAATCATATATGAGTTCTAACGGTGAACCAACAGTTCTGAAACCAGGTGACTTCATTAGAGGATTCTATTCAACAACAACATTAGATAAATTATTAATGTTTACTAACTTAGGTCATTACTTATATGTACCAGTTCATGAAATAGTTGAAACTAAATGGAAAGAATTAGGTAAACATATTAGTAACATTATTCCATTAAGTGCTGAAGAACAAGTAATATCAGCTATGATATTTGATAATAAAGATGATAACATCATTCTTACAACTAAAGGTGGTATTACTAAACGTACTAAGTTAGAAGACTTAATCGTAAGTCGTTGGACTAAACCAGTAAATGCTATGAAGTTAAAAGATGACGATGAAGTAGTATCTGTTGTTAAAGATAATGGAAGAGCTATCTTTATTACTGAACAAGGTCGTTATATTAATATCGATTCTAACGAAATATCTTTAGTAGGAGCAAAAGCTCAAGGTGTTAAAGGTATTAGTGTTAAAGATGATAAAGTAGTAGCTTGCTTATCACCAAAACCAACAGATGAATATATTGCAATATTCACTAATAAGAATACTTCTAAGAGAGTTAAGATATCTGAATTAGATACTATGACTAGAGGTAAAAAAGGAGCTACTATCATTAAGAAAGTTAAATCTACTAACTATGAAGTAACTAATGCGGTTTCTATTGAAACTAAAGCAATCATTGGTTTAAAAATAGATGGTGAATTTAAAGGTATCAAAGCTGCTGATTTACCAATCATGGATTTAGCTTCTACAGGTAGTTCAATATCTAAAAAGAAAATTGAAACATCATTTGTTGTAGCAGAACTTACTGAAACGAAAATGGAAGATCCTAAAGAGGCTGCTCCTAAAGTAGAAGAAGTAAAAGAAACACCAAAAGAAGACCCAGAAGAATTAACAATTGATGATTTCATAGATGATTTCAAACTATAAAAAGAGTCACTAAGTGATTCTTTTTTTATATTTTATGCTATAATTATAATAGGATGTGATAAGATGGAAAAAGAAAAAAAGAATACTAAAGAAGAGAAATTAACTTTCTCTACTATTGAAATAATATTAATGGTTGTAATGGTTTCCTTAGTTATCGTTTCTGCTATAACAGTAGTATCTATTACAACTAGAAAACAAAATGTATCAAATCTAAAGAAAGATGCTGAAGCAATTATATCTCAAGCTAAAAATGCCTATGCTGCCTTTAATTTATCAGGTAATAGTGAATATATCGTTGAAGCCGATGATGGTTTATCAAGAGGTATGTGTATTACTTTAGATGGTTTATATGAAAATGGTTATGCTACTAAAGAATATGAAGGTAAAGATGGTTATGTTGTAATCGAAGAAGGCCAAAACCATGATTATCATTATAGTATTTGGTATACTGATAAAAAACTAGTTATTGATGGTTATGATTCAAATAAAATTAAAGAACTAGATATTAATAAAGGTATAACTAAATTTAATGATGACTCCTTTGTTACTAAAGTAAGAACATCATTTACTGGTACAACTAAAGAAAAAGGTGGAACTGGTTCAGATAAAACAGCTAAACGTTATGAAGCAGCTTGCATCAACGAAAAAATAGAACAATAGAAGATTTATAATCTTCTTTTTTTATGCTAAAATAATTAAGTAGAAATGAGTGATAATATGTTAATAATTGGTAGTCATGTATCATTTGGAAATAATCAATTACTAGGAGCAGCTGAAGAAGCAGTTAGTTATGGTTCTAATACTTTTATGTTTTATACCGGAGCTCCTACTAATACTATTAGAAAAGATATTGATAAAGATATTACAGCTAAAGCTTTAGAATATATTAAAGAAAATAATATTAATATTGATGATGTAGTTTGTCACGCTCCATACATTGTTAATTTAGGTAATAAAAAAGATGAATCTAAATATGAATTCAGTATTGAATTTATTCGTAATGAACTAAAAAGATGTGATGAAATGCATATTAATAAAATGGTCTTACATCCAGGTAATGCTGTTGGTATTGAACCAAGTGAAGGACTAGAAAATATTGTTAATGCTTTAAATACTATTTTAGATGGTACTACTAAATGTAAAATATTACTAGAAACAATGGCTGGTAAGGGTAGTGAATTAGGTCGTACCATTGATGAAATGTCTTATCTAATTAAGAATGTAAAAAAACAAGATCAAATTGGTGTATGTGTCGATACTTGTCATATTTTTGATGGTGGTTATGATTTAAATGATTTTGATAATTATCTAAAAGAATTTGATGAAAAAATAGGAATAGATAAAATAGGATGTCTTCATATTAATGATTCTAAAAATGAATTAGGTTCTCATAAAGATCGACATGCTAATATTGGGGTAGGTAATATTGGCTTTGATACCTTAATTAATATTATTTATCATCCAAAATTAGAGAATCTACCTAAAATATTAGAGACTCCATATATTGGTAATACTGATGAAGATAAAGAAAGATTATATCCACCATATAAATACGAAATAGATATGATCAGAAATAAAAAATATGATGCAGAATTTAGAGATAAAATAAGAAAAGAGTATCAAAAATAGAGCTCTTTTTTCTTTGCAAACAAATGTTTATATAGTATAATATGTCTAGGTGGTTCTATGAAAGATTTATTTGATACCGAAGAAAATACAATTTATAAACCATTAGCAGATAAACTTCGTCCTAAGACTTTGGATGAGTTTGTTGGTCAAGAAGATATAGTTGGTAAAAAAAGTCCTTTATATCAAATGATTGAAAGTGACAATATTACTTCTATGATATTCTGGGGTCCTCCCGGAGTAGGTAAAACTACTCTTGCCAAAATAATAGCTGAAAAAACTAATTCAGTATTTAGAAATCTTAGTGCTGTAACTAGTGGTGTTAAAGATATCAAAGCTATTATGGATGAAGCTGACTTTAATAAACTTAATGGTCAAAAAACGATTCTTTTTGTTGATGAAATCCATCGATTTAATAAAGCTCAACAAGATGCTTTTCTACCATATGTAGAAAACGGTAGTATCATCCTTATTGGTGCTACTACAGAAAATCCTTCATTTGAAGTTAATTCCGCTTTATTATCTCGTTGTAAGGTTTATGTATTAAATTCCCTTACTGAAGAGAATATCAAACAAATCATTAATAGAGCTATTGAAGTAATTAATACAGAACATGATTATGAAGTTACAATCGATGAAGAAAGTTTAAATATCCTAGCTAATCTAAGCAATGGAGATGCTCGTTCTGCTTTAAATACTTTAGAAAACATTTTAAATATTGTAAAAGTAACTAAAAAGAAAAAAAGTATTACCAAAAAGAGTTTAGAACAATTCTTTAAAGGTAAGATGTATATATATGATAAAAATGGTGAAGAACACTATAACTTAATATCAGCCTTACATAAATCAATGCGTAATAGTGATCCTGATGCTGCTGTTTATTATTTAGCTCGTATGTTAGAAGCTGGTGAAGACCCTTTGTATGTTGCTAGACGTCTTATAAGATTTTCTTCAGAAGATGTTGGTCTTGCTAATCCTCAAGCTTTATCAATAGCTAATGCAGCTTATGAAGCAGCTCATTACATTGGTATGCCTGAATGTACAGTTAATCTAACTGAAGCAGTAGTTTATTTAAGTGTTTCTCCAAAATCTAATTCCTTAGATGTTGCTTATATGAAAGCTGCATCTGATGCTAAAAAAACAGCTCATTTAGGTGTACCATTACATTTACGTAATGCTCCAACTAAATTAATGAGTGAAATAGGTTATGGTGAAAACTACGAGTATTCGCAAAACTATGATCAAAAAATGACTGATATGGATTGTTTACCAGAAGAATTAATTGGAACAAAATATTATAATCCATCTCGTTTTGGTAAAGAAAAAGCTATTAGTGATGAATTAGAAAGAATAAAAGAAGTTAAAAAAAGAATAAGAAATAGTAAAAGGAAGTGATTGTATGCAAACAGCACTAGTCTTAGAAGGTGGAGGTTTAAGAGGAATCTATACAGCAGGTTTTTTAGATGCCATGTTAGATTCTAAAATAAATTATACCAATATTTATGGTGTCTCAGCAGGTGCTGTATTTGGCATCAATTACTTATCTAAGCAAAAAGGAAGAGTCCTACGTTATAACAAAAACTATGCTGGTGATAAAAGATATATGAGTTTTAGATCTTTATTTAAAACTGGTAATTACATTAATAAAGAATTTGCTTACTACGAATTACCATTTAAATTAGATCCATTTGATGAAGAAACATATTCTAAAAGTAAAACCAACTTCTATGCTGTTACAACTAATATGGAAACTGGCAAAGCAGAATATCCTAAAATAATTAATTGTTCAGTTCAAATTGAAGAATTACGTGCATCAAGTAGTTTACCATTTGTTTCTAAACCAGTTATTATCAATAATAAAAAATACCTAGATGGTGGCATAGCTGATTCAATTCCTATTGAAAAAGCTTTAAAAGATAAAAATGATAAAGTAGTTCTTGTTTTAACAAGACCAACAGATTATCGTAAAAAAGTTAAAAAAAGTATTATTCCTAAAATATTTTATTCTAAATATCCTAAACTAGTAGAACTAATAAATACTAGATCTGCAAGATATAATAAAACCTTAGACAAAATTGAAAAGTTAGAAAAAGAAGGAAAAATCTTTGTAATTAGACCTTCTAAGTTAATAAAAATAAGTCGAGTAGAAAAAAATAAAGATAAAATACAAGAAATGTATGACTTAGGAGTAGAAGATTTTAATAGAGTAAAAAAAGACTTAAAAGCTTATTTACAACAATAATATTTGAAAAATCAAAAAAGTATGGTACAATATTACCGGATTAAAAAAGGAGGGCAGTACTATGGCAAAAAACGAAAATAGACCTAACATTACATTAGTTTGCTCAGAATGTAAACATGAAAACTATGTAACAGTTAAAAATAAAAAGAATACTACTGAGAAGTTAGAAATTAAAAAATTCTGTAAGTGGTGTAATAAATCAACTGTTCATAAAGAAAAGAAATAGTTTAAGAAGGTGTAAGTATGAATGGCTTAATTAATATTAATGACATAAAAAATGGAATGACTATCATTTATGATGGAAAACTATATTTAGTTCAAAGTTTCCAACATGTTAAACCTGGTAAAGGAGCTGCCTTCATGAAGGTTAAAATGCGTAACCTTAAAACTGGAGCTAATATTGAAGAAACTATTAACAGTTCAGTTAAAGTAGAAAAAGCTCATGTAGATAAAAAGAAAATGACTTATATCTATAACAGTGGTACTGGTTATGTATTCATGGATAGTGAAACATATGAACAATTAGAAGTTCCTGGGGAAAAGATTCAAGAAGAAGAAAAATTCTTAAAGGAAAATCTAGAAGTTCAATTAGATTTCTATCAAGGAGAAATAATTGGTTGTACATTACCTGAAAAAATAGAATATGAAGTAGTAGAAACTACTGATGCTGTTAAAGGTAATACTACAAACAATGCTCAAAAAGATGCAACATTAGAAAATGGATACGTTGTTAAAGTTCCTCTATTTATTACTCAAGGAGAAAAAATCATCGTATCAACAATTGATGGTAAATATTCAAGTAGAGCTTAATAAAGCTCTTTTTTTATGCTATAATTTAATAAGAATAGAATAGGTGATTAATATGTTAGAAAAGATAGCAGAATTAATGTCTAGAAAAGATTTCACTCAAGCTGATGTTTATGCACTATTAACACCAGAAGAAAGAAGAACAATAGCTACTGAAACTCTTTATGAAAGTGCTGTTTTTCTACAAAAATGTAATAAGAAAGGAATAAAAATCCTTTCTCCTGAAGAAGCTTGGAAAGAAATTAAGAACCTAAATCCAGAAGATTACGAAGTTTTAGTATCAATACTTGCCGAATATTTAACTCAAGAACAAATATATAGATATATCTTAGAAAAAGGATTTAGTAATATCGCTTATAAACTAAGAGAAACTAAGCTTATGACAGACCTAGTTGATCGTGGATTAATTCCTCAAGATAGTTTATCATCTTTTATATCTGATATTCCTGATGATGATACTAAAGTTTACTATATGAAAAAACATTTAAAGAGAGATGAATATTACGAAGTTCTATTTAGAATAGAATCAGACGAAAAGAAACTTGAATATTTAAGATTTTGTCCATTCGGAGAAAAAATTGATTTTATTGCTTCTTTAGAAAGTGATGAATATAAAAAACAATTCATTAGTACTTTTTCTAGAGGTAAAGGAACTATAATATCTTCTTTAGAATCGGATGAGTTAAAAGAATATTATTTTAATAAATACTTTAATACTTTAAGTGGATATGATAAAGGTGTAATAGTAGCTTCTTTTGATGATATTACTTATGTTCAAAAATATTATCCACTTCTAAAATCAGGCTCTGCCATAACTGAATATTTCATACACACTTATAGCGGTAGAAGAGATGATATTGATATTAAGAAAAAACTTATTGAAGTTTTAACTAAAGAAAAAGACATTGTCTTTGTATTAGATTATGTTCGTAATAGGGAATTAAGATTATTATTGCTTAAAAAGATTCGTTCACCTAAAGCTATAAAAGAAGTAATTAGTAATTCTCGTACTCAAGATACCGACATTGAATACATAATTGATAAAGTAGATGAAAAAACTAGAGAATCATTATTAAGAAAAATAAGAAGTCCATATATTTTATTTCGTTTATTAAATAAAATAAGTAATGAAAATACAATTTTAAATATAATTGCTCATCAAGATGATTATCCTACTTATAGTGATGAGTATGAATATCTTGTAGATATTTATGTTGAAAGATATAACCTTAATAAAGAACATACAATAAAACTATTAAAAGTAGTGGGCTGTACTTTATTTAGTCAAATCGGAAATAAAAACATAGTAGCAGCTATCAATTTAGATGAAGAATCATTTACTAATTATTTAAAAATAATTTCTGAACAAAATATGACTGTAACTGAATCATCACAAAATGATGTATTAAATTCCTTTATTCAAAGAGAGTTTAGAATAAAAGAAAAAGCTACATATGAAATATTTCCAACTATTGTTCATGCTATTGAAGATAAAGATTATCAAAGAGTATCAAAGTTGTTAGAACAAATAAGTAAGTATGTAAATTTAGATGAATATGGTACTACTTTTGAAAAATTATTTAATTCATTAATGTTTAAACCAACCGATGAAGTAATGGATACTTTAAGAAAAATAACTACTAAATATCTTGTTTTAAAAAGAAATGAATTCTTAAAAAAAGAGATAATTGATGGTAAAGAAAAATCTTGTAGAAAAAAATATGAAAAGAATACTTTTGTTAATTATTTAATGAAAAATGTTGATCCTTATTTCTTCGCTGAATCACTGGAAAATGAAGACCAATCAATTTTTACCGAAGAAGAAAAAGAATTAATTGATAAACCAGATATAATAATTAAATTAATTGAATTTAAAAAGAACCCTCAAGAAGCTCCAGAGTTAACTCTTGAAGAGAAGAAAATGCTACCAATCTTAGTAAATATTATTGATAAAACAGAAAATACAAGAGTTAATAGATATATTGATTTACCAATAAAATATGAAATAATTCCAACTAAGATGTCTGAAGTAGTTAACATTATGGCTTCCATAAATCCAACTCAATTACAAGAAACTGTTTTTAATAATCCTCAAATATTTGCTGAATTACTTGAATTTTTAAAAAAATATCGTGTTCTTGGTTGGGGTGGTAAATACGAAAAAGTAGCTTTAGAAGCTGATGTTGATTTTACAGCAACAAGTATTGCTGAATTAATAAATAACTTCCCAGCTATTATTGAAGGTATTGAAAGAGATGCTGTTAAAAATAATACAGATCCTCAAAAAACTTTAACTAGAATAATGGATAGAGCTAGTTTATTTGATACATTATCAAGAAGATATTCAATTATATTTGGTAAAGATAATACTTTCTTCTTAAAAGCTAATCCTGGGCCAAATAGTAGTGGCTTAGAAAGAAATAAAAGAATAGCTATTGCTTTAGAATATGTTAAAAAAATGTATAAAAGAAAATCAATTCCTGTTCCACCAGTTGATAAAGATTTCACTTTAAGTAATAACAAAAAATTAAATGTTATTGTTGGTAATACAACTGATATGATAAATCTTACATATGGTGAAAGAACTGGTGCTTGTATGCGTATTGGTGGAGCCGGAGCATCATTATTTGATTATTGCTTAAATGGTAAGAATGGTTTCCATATTCGTTTTAGTGATCCGGAAACTAACGAATTTGTAAGTAGAGTATCTTGTTTTAGAAATGGAAGTACTGTCTTTATGAATCAATTAAGAAATAGTGTTTCTATTAAATATAAAGATGAAGACTTAATTGAAGCAGCTCAAATGATTGGTAAAGAATTAATTGAATTAACCAAAGATAGTGAAAGTCCTATTAAGAATGTTGTTATAAATCAAAGATATGCTATGTATTCATCTAAAAAGCATTCAACTAATCTTGGAGTAGAAGATGTAAAAAAAGGATTAGGTAGCTTCTATTCTGATGTTGATGAAGTAGCTATTGTCTTAGCAACGGCTAATAAAGATGATTCTTTAATACCAATCGATTTAAATGCTAAAGTTCCTGAGTACCAGCCTCAAAGAGGTCGAATCAATTACTACGAAGGTGAAAAAGCACAAGAAATGGTTGAACACTATCATATGTTAAATAGTTTACTAAATGATAAGAGTATTGAAAGTGGCGAAATCGTTTTAAATGAAAATATTGTTGCTTGTATTAGTGGTGATGATTGGTATATATCAGTAGATAATAAAGGTAAAATAGAACAATTCATCTTAAGTACTACTATTCGTAAGAATGATGCACTAAAAGAAATGCAAGCTTCATTAGAAGTATTAAAGAAAAAAATAGCAACTATGGATAAACAAGAAGAAAGAAAACTAGCATAGGAGGGTAAAATGAGAACATTTGGTAAAGTAAAAGAATACAATGGCTATAATGGTTATATCAAAGGTATAGATGGTAAAGACTATGTCATTATACCTAACGAAGTCAATCCAGTAGATAAATTAAAGATAAATGATAATGTTCATTTTGAACCAGAAACATTTGAAACTCCTGAAACTAAAGCTGAAGTTGCTAGATTCATTAAAAAACTAGAAAAGAAGAGAGAATAGCTCTCTTTTTTATTTTGTAAAGATAATTAGTAAAATATGCAATTTTACACCAAATTACACTTAATGTGGTAAAATATATGTTAGAAATGGCGTTTTTTGTGTGCCTTTCTAAGGTGATTTTATGTTTGAATATCAAAATCTTAAAATTAACTATAAAGACTATGGAAATAAAGAGGGTAAAGCTATCGTTTATCTACATGGTTGGGGACAGAATATTGAGATGATGGAACCAATAGCCAATCCTTTTGAAAAGAGTCATCACTTAATAATTCTTGACTTACCTGGTTTTGGTAAATCAGAAGAACCAAAATATCCATGGTCAATAGATGATTATGTGGAAATGGTTCATTCATTATTACAAGAACTACATATTGAAAAACCTATTCTAGTAGGTCATTCTTTCGGTGGTAAAATAAGCTTAATGTATGCTATTAAATATGATGTGGAAAAACTAGTAGTTTTAGCTAGTCCTTATAAAGTAAAAATCAAAGAACCATCTAAGAAAGTTAAATTCTTAAAGAAATTTAAAAATGTTCCTGTTTTAAATAAAGTAGCTGATCGTATAAAAAGACATATGGGATCAACTGATTATAGAAATGCTACGCCAATAATGAGAGATATCTTAGTTAAACATGTTAATACAGATATAACTAACGAATTAAATAAAATAAAATGTCCTACATTAGCTATCTGGGGAACTTTAGATACAGCTGTTCCTTATGAAGATGGTGTTGAACTAGAACACTTAATTAATAATTGTGGTTTAGTAACTTACGAAGGTAATACTCACTATGCTTACCTTGAAAGACTAAATCAAACAATCAAAGTATTAGAATCATTCTTTAAATAAGGAGGAATAACATGAATATAATATTTATCTTATCTATTGTTGTATATATTGCTTATTACAATATTATTAGTACTAGATCATTACATATGTTACAACAAAATAGATACAATAGAGGATATCGATACATTAAATGGATATTAAGAAACTTTAAAGATAATTTTATTAATTTAAACTTAATGTTTCTAATCTTTATTCTTACATCTTTTAATGAGACATTAAACAATCTAAGCTCTTTAATATTCATTGTTATCTATGTCTTCTTAGGATATGTATATATTGATAAAAAAAGAGGAGAAAATGCTAAATTACCATTAAAATATACAGCTCGTATTAAAAGATTAATTGTAACTAATAATATAGTTCATTTAATACCAGTTATTATTATCCTTCTTACTTTTACCGAAGAGGGAATGAGTAGTTACTATATTTTATTAGGGTTAATAGCTTATCTAAATTACTTTATATTAATCTTAGATAACTTCTTAAATAGACCTGCTGAAAAACTAGTAGGATTACATTTTGAACAAATGGCTAAAGATAAATTAGCATCTATGAATAACATGGATGTAATTGGTGTAACTGGTTCCTATGGAAAAACAAGTACTAAAAATATTCTTTATGATATTCTAAGTATTAAATATAATGTTTTCAAGACTCCGTCAAACTACAATACACCATATGGTTTAATGATTACTATTAATAATTACTTAGATAAATATAATGATTATTTTATTGCTGAAATGGGTGCATGTAAGCAAGGTGAGATAAAAGAACTATGTGATTTAGTTCATCCTAAATATGGAATTCTAACTCGTATCGGTTTAGCTCATTTAGAAACATTTGGTTCTGAAGAAATAATTCAAAGTACTAAATTTGAACTTATTGAAAGTTTACCACATGATGGCTTAGGTATTCTAAATGGTGATGATGAAAAACAATTATCATATAAAATCAAAAATGATTGTAAAATCAAATGGATAGGTATCGATAATCAAAAAGTAGATTGCTATGCTAAAGATATTGAATTATCATATAAAGGAACCAAATTTAAGGTTAAATTTAAAAATGATGATAAAGAGTATCCATTTGAAACCAAACTATTAGGACGTAATAATATCTATAATATTTTAGGTGGTATTGTCTTAGGAGTAGAATTAGGTATTAAAATATCTGATTTACAACAAGCAGTTAAACGTATCGCCCCAATTGAACATCGTCTATCACAAACTAAGTACTTTGATATCAATATTATTGATGATGCTTACAACTCTAATCCAATGGGTTGTAAAATGGCTCTAGAAGTACTTAATATGATGCCTGGTAAACATATTGTTGTTACTCCAGGTATGATAGAAGTAGGAGAAAAAGAAGACGAAGTAAATAGAGAGTTTGGTCGCGAGATTGCTCATAATAGTGATGAAGTAATATTAATTGGTGAAGAAAAAACTAAACCAATCTATGAAGGCTTAATGGATGAAAAATATGATAAAGAAAAAATTCATATTCTAAATGATGTAATGGATGCCTTCCCATTAATGTTAAAACTAAAAGAAAAAGATACATATGTTTTATTAGAAAATGATCTTCCAGATTCATTTAATGAAAAAATTAGGAGTGATAAAAAATGAAAAAAATAGGAGTAATATTTGGTGGTGAATCAGTTGAACACGAAGTAAGTATTATTACTGCTGTTCAAGCTATGTCATTCATGGATAAAGAAAAGTATGAAGCTGTTCCAATATATATTAGCAAAGAAAGAAACTGGTATACAGGTGAATGCTTAAAAGATATGGCTACATATAAAGATTTAGAAAATGTTCCAAATCTAGCTACTGAAGTAACTTTAACTAAAAATGGTAATGATTATGTTCTTCAAAAGAAGAAAGGCTTATTCAATAAAGTAGTTAATACTATTGATGTAGCTTTCCCAATAGTACATGGTAAAGGAGTAGAAGATGGTTCTCTAGCAGGTTATATTGAAACCCTAGGAATGCCTTTAATAGCTCCATCAGTACTTGGTGCTGCTTTAGGGCAAGATAAAGTAGTTCAAAAACAAGTTATGGCTGCTTGTGGTATCCCAGTTGTTGAATATACTTGGTTCTTTGATACAGAATATCAAGATGATGAGGATAAATACCTAAAAGAAATTGAGAAACTAGGATATCCTGTTATTGTTAAACCTGCTAACTTAGGAAGTAGTGTAGGTATTGAAGTAGCTCATAATGAAGAAGAAGTAAAAACTGCTATTGAAGAAGCTATTAAATATGATCAAAAAATAGTAGTTGAAAAACTTGTTGAAAACCTAAAAGAAGTAGATTGTGCTGTTCTAGGTACTTATAACAACATGGAAACAAGTTTAATCGGTGAAATGTTTACTGATAACGAATTACTAACCTTTGAAGATAAATACCTTGGTAGTGGCGGAAAAGGTGGTAAAAAAGGACCTGCTAAAGGTCGTGGAGGAGCTATTACAACTGGTGGATTTAAAATACCAGCTGAACTAGATAAACAAATAGAAGATGATATCTATAAATATGCTAAATTAGCTTATCGTGCTCTTAACCTAAGTGGTGTAACTAGATTTGATTTCTTGGTAGATATGAAGAAAAAACAAGTATATGTTAATGAACCAAATACTATACCTGGTTGCTTAGCATTTTTCTTCTATACACCTAAAGGTAAGAACTATACCACTTTATTAGACGAAATGATTACTAATGGTATTAAAGAATATAAAGATGGTAAAAGAAAAGTAACTAGCTTCGAATCAAATGTCTTAAGTACATATGATGGTAAGACTGGTGCTAAGAACAAAATTCAATAAGACTCGTATGAGTCTTTTTTTATTGGAAGAATTTACGTCAATTGACATAAATTAAACGACACTCCAAATAAAAAGTGTTTACAAAAATAGTATTTAAGGGTAATATTATTATAGACAGTGGTACATTGTGGAGGAAAGTGGGGGATTTAAAAATGTTCATGGGCGAATATCATCATAATATTGATGAAAAAGGACGACTTATAATTCCTGCTAAGTTTCGTGAGGAACTTGGAGATCGTTTCATAGTTACTCGTGGTTTAGAGAAGTGTCTCTACGTATACTCTGAACCAGAGTGGAATAATATAGTTGCCAAAATAAAAACTCTACCTTTTACCAAAAAAGACGTCCGTACGTTCGTAAGATCCTTCTTTTCTGGTGCCACTGAATGTGAATTTGATCGTCAAGGTCGAATTAACATTACCTCCCCATTGGTTAGTTACGCCGATATTACCAAAGAATGTGTAATTATCGGCGCAAACGACCGACTTGAAATTTGGTCAGAAGAAGGATGGAATAATTTCTTCGAAGAAAATGCTGACAAGATTTCAGATATAGCGGAGAACCTATTTATTGGAGAAGATTTATCATGAAACACTACAGCGTAATGTTAAACGAAGCCATTGATGGTTTAGATATAAAGAGTAATGGCATCTATGTAGATTGCACATTGGGATATGGCGGACATAGTAGCGAAATACTTAAGAGATTAGCTACAGGACATTTATACTGTTTTGATCAAGATGAAGAAGCTATTAAATATTCAAAAGAAAGATTAGAGAAAATTAATAATAAATTTACTATTATTTATAGTAACTTCGCAGATTTAAAGAAAAAGCTAAAAGAACAAAAAATAACTAAAGTTGATGGAATTCTATTTGATTTAGGATTATCAAGTCCTCAAATCGATGATGCATCTAGAGGATTTTCCTTTATGCAAGATGCTCCATTAGATATGCGAATGGACTTAAATAATAAACTAGATGCAAAAAAAGTAGTAAACACTTATAGCATCGAAGAACTAACAAATATCTTCTTCTTATATGGAGAAGAAAAGATGTCTAAGATAATAGCTAAAAAAATAGTAGCTACTAGATTAGATAAAGAAATAGAAACAACAAGCGAGCTAGTAAAAGTTATTGAATCAGCAGTTGGTGCTAAATACTTCAATAAAAACC
>JAEEGK010000912.1_pt1 | contig 74153 bp, 42 predicted proteins | sample 8958771 | NCBI WGS metagenome assembly JAEEGK01 (sample SAMN16246547, study PRJNA631951) | gut metagenome | biome: gut microbiome; feature: rumen; material: SC-attached | host: Bos | place: Iran: Karaj | collected 2018-10
AAATAAATATTATTTTATATTTGATAATGAATTTAAATATATTGGAATTTCTATAAAAGTATTTGAAAAAGAATATAATTTTGATAATATAAAATGTTATTTTTTACTTTCTAATTTACTAATTTAGTATGAACATTTTTTCAATATTGAAAAATTTATTTTTATGAATGATATATATATATATAAAATAATTGAAAAATTATATTATTTAATTGAATTATTTAAGAAATTTTTCACACTTTTATTTTGAAATATTTAATTATTATTATAATAAATAATGAATATTTTGATTCTTTGTCCTAGATATTCATATAATGTCCACATTATTTCTTTAATTAATTAGATATTTGTTTAAGACATGAAAAAGATGATTATTCAAATTATAATAAATATAAAAATATTTATAATAATAATCAGGATATTGAATTTGTTGAAAATGTATAATAAATTTTCAATAAATGTTAAAAAAGATAAGTAAAAAAATTTATTTGAATTTAATAAATAATAATTAAAATATAAATCTTATAACAATTATATGATGAATATAAAGGAAAATTTTTATTTCTTGAATTACAATTATATGAAATATATAAGAACATTTAATAAAGAAACTAGTAACTTCATTAATTTTTTCTGAGAATATTACTATTTCAAATATTAGTCAATTATTTGATGATCATTTATATATATATAATGAATAGATAAAATTAACATATTTAATAATATTATTCCATCACATAAATATTATTCTAATTTTAATAAAAGAATTAATTTTATTAAGCATATATGAAATAATATAATTTATATTTTTTTTAAATTTAATTAGTTAATTTGAATTAAAAAAAATATGAAAAAAATAATAAACAGACATAAATAATAAAAATGTCAAATCTAGAAATAATAAAAAAAGAAATTGGACCAGGTATAATTCTAATAACAGAAACTGAAAAATTTGAAAATTCAGAAATAATAGAAACACATATTTTTAAAATTCAATCAACAACAATGAGTACAATAACATTTACAATAAATTTTCAAAATTCAAAAAATATAAAAATAGAAAATATAAAACCAAATGAAAATATAACAACATCAACAATAAATCCATTTGAAACAAAAGAAATAGCAAAAGTTAATGTATTTCAAGATGGAAAAATGAACACAAATTACACATTAAAATTAAGTGTTCCTGATAAATCTCAACAAGAAAAGTATATAATAAAAGATATAGAAAATTTAAAAACAGAAATAAAAAAAAAAGAATATTTAAACTCAATTTCATTTGAGCATTTATCAAATGAAGAAATTGAAAAAATATTAAAAAATGATAAATTTATAGATTATGATTTTTTACCAAATGACAATATATTCATAAGTGAAAAATATGATAATAACATAAAAGAATATTTAGAATATTTAATTCATTGGCGTCGCCCAGAAGATTTTATTTTAAAGGACAAAAATTCTAATATTAAAAATAATGAAATAAAAGTATTTAAAGATAATGAATCAGATCCAGAACCAAATGAAATAATACAAGGAATTTTACCAGATAATCATTTAGAAAGTGTATTAAGTGCATTAAGTGAAAAGAATAATTTAATAAGAAGATTATTTAAAAATGATCAATATAATAAAAATGGTATTTATCAAATAAGATTATGTATTAATGGTGAATGGGTTACTATAATAATTGATGATTTATTTCCTTGTTTTCCTAAAAGTTCTCCTATGGTTTCAAGAAGTAAAACTGATAATCTTTGGATTTTAATTATTGAAAAAGCACTTGCTAAAATTTATGGTTGTTATTATAATTTAACTGCTTTAAATATTAGTGATTTTTTTAATGTTTTAACTGGCTGTCCTACTTGGTTTTATTCAATTAATGATGCTTTAAATAATGGAAATGAAGATGAATTATTTAATAATTTATATAATTATGTTGTTAAAAATAATTATGTTTGTGTTTGTGTTAGTAAAGATAGAGATCAAAGTTTGAAAGAAGAAGATAATTTTTTAACTATTGTTAATTTTGGTTATTATGTTTTAAATTTGAAAAAAGTTAATAATGAAAAATTTATTATTTTAAGAAAAGTTTGGGATGATGGGACTAAAAATAAATTATATAAACAATATGAAATTGATTTAATTAATAATTTTCCTGAATTAGAAAATGATTTAAAACTTGCTACTTTAATAATGAAATTTGAAGATTTTATTAAAGAATTTTCATCTTTTGCAGTTTGTTTTATAAGAAATTGGAATGAAGTAAGAATAAGAGGAAAATTTGTTTTATTAAAAGAAGAAATAAATGTAATATCAAAATGGTATTATTATATTAAAATAGAAAAACAATCAAAGATTATAATTAGTTTATTTCAAGATGAAGATAAATTTAAAGAAGATGAAAGTAGAAAAGAATTATTAGATATTGGATTAACAATATTAAAACAAGATTTAAAAACAAATGAAATTTCTCATTATCAAAGTTTAGATTATTCAAAAGTTTCTTATATTCAAATTGAATTAAATTTAGAAATTGGAAATTATATTATTCTTCCAAGAACAAGTGGTTGTTTTTTTGGAAGACCTTTAAATTCAAAAGAAGAAAATACTATTTTATATGATGAAACCAAAAAAGATTTTACTCCAATTTTTAAAAATACTATTAATGATATTTTTAAAAAATTTGATTTATTATTAAATCAAAAATTAATGTTTACTGAATTTAAAGGATTTTATTCTAGTATTTTTAAAAAGCAATTAAGTGAAGATGAATTTAATAATATTTATTTAAAAAATTATTCTTCTCATGAAAATGGAATTACTGAAAAAGGTTTTTATCAATTTTTTACAGATATATATTTAAAAGAAGGAGAAGATAAAATAAAAGAAATATTAAATAATTTAGGATATGATAATGATTTATATTCTTTAAGAAGTAGAAATTTTATGATAACATTTCATTCAAATAATGAAATAATAATAAATGTAAGAGATAATTTAGGAACAGATTTAAATTCAAAAATAAATAAAATTACTTTTAATCATAATAGTAATGAAATATTAAAAGAAGGAGATATTTCAGTTATTCAATATCAAAATAAAGGTTGTGATATTATTTCTTTTGGTTGTTTTAATCATAGTAATGATAATCTTAATGTTACTTTAAGTTTTGATAATGAAAATAATGGAATTATTATTGGAGGAAATGTGAATGTTATTCAAAAAATTATCCAACCTAATTCTTATGAGTTTTTTGCTAATGTTTTTTGTTTGAGTAACTCCAATATTAGTAATATTAAATTTAATTTGAATTATACTCTCGCTGAGTGAATTTTTTTTATTTAAAAATATTTTTTTATTTAATGTTTTTTTTGAAACAATAAATTTCAATTTTCAATTATCTATTTTTTAATATTTTGATTTATTATATTATATATAGTATGCAATTTTTAACTTTATTTATTATTAGAATTATTATTTTGATATTATTTGATATTCTATATATTTTAATTTTGAAAATAAATGATAAATGAAGAAATTTTAAAAAATTTTAATGGAAATAAAATAATATATTCTCCATATGGATATATATTAATAAATAAAGAAGACTATGATAATCCAGAAAAAAAAATAATAAATTTCACAGGAATAAACAAAGAAAAATTATATCAAAATCCATTATTAGGTTCAATAAGCAAAAAACACTTAAAAGAAAAAATAAATATAAGATTAAAAACATTATATGGAAAACGCACAATATATACATTTGAAATAAATCCAGAAGACAAAATAAATATTATATTAAAAAAATTAATATCAATAGAAGAAAATGACAAATTAACAGAAGAAAAAAGTCAAAAATTTAATAAATCAAAATCATTTAGAATAATTTCATCAAAAGGATTAATAAAAGAATTAAATTTATCAAAAAAATTTTACGAAGAAAAAATAATAGATAATCAATTATTAATATTAGCACCAAATCACCCAATTCATTTTAATGAAATATCACATGGAAATCAAATAACAATAGAAAATAATATTTATGCTAATAAATCATATGGTGATGATGCTCAAATTGCTTTAATTGATAAAGGATTTAATTATGGAATTTCGTATACTGAATTTATATTAGAAACTGAACCAGATGAAAGAAGTATTATAATTGGTATTTCAATAAAGAGAAAAGATTATTTTTTAAATGAAATGAATAATTTTTGGGGTTTTATTTTAAGTGATGCTAAAAAAATTTCAAATGATACTCAAAAAGATTATGGGAAAATTTGTCAAATTAATGATATTATTGGAGTTTTATTATCTTTTAATGATAATAATACTTTAAATGTTAGTTTTTTTGTTAATGGAGAAAATCAAGGAATTGCTTTTGAAAATTTACCTAATGATTTATATTTTCCTTGTGTTGTTTTATTATATGAAGGAGCTAGGGTTAAGGTTATTGAACATAGTAATATTCCTGAAGAAGTTAATAATTATTAATTTTTTTTTGTTATTGGTTTTTTTTGTTTTAAATATTTTAATATTTAAATTGCTTTTTTTTAAATAAATAAAATTTAAATTGTGTATAAAGTTTATGAATAAAAAAAAATTTTAAAAAAAGGAAAGTAATTCAATAATTAAATTTCTTGTTTTTAATAGAATTAATTATTTATAAAAATTTTAACAAATTCAATTAAATTTTATTTTATTTTATGATTAATTAATTTTTGATTTTTACTTTAAATTATATCAGCAAAACATTTAATATTTTTTTATTGTTTTTCTATAAAGAGAGTAATTTAATTATTATAATTTTAATTTTTTTGATGTGTGTCACTAATATGATAAAAATAAAAGAAGTCATATTAAATTAAATTTATAAATTTTATATGAAAACTCATAATATTAAAATGTATTTAAATGTATATAATTTTTATATTAAGAAAAGTATTTTTTTATTTTTGTTTAATTTTATTGTATTTATTCTTAATTTTAATTAAATTTATAACTTACAATATAAATTTCAAAATAAATAAAAAAAAATGTCATCATATAATAGAGGATACAATGAAGATTTATTTAAAGCAAGAAAAACAAGAATGGAATCATTAGATGATAGAATAAAAGATGCAGAAACATTTTTAAATTCCCTTCTTCCAAAAGAAAAAAAAGAAGAAGAACCAAAAGTCGAAAATGAAGAAGAAGAAAAAAAAAATGAAACGAATCAAGAAGAAGAAAAAAAAACAGAAAAACCAATTGATAATACAAACTCATCAAAAACTCAAAAATTTATATCAAAAATGCAAAAAATGATTGAAGAATTAGAAAAATTAAAAAATAAAACTGCAGATCCTTCAGAAATTCAAACAGAAATATCTAATTTACCATCATATAGTTTAATACAACTTTCATTTTCAAAAGTAAGTGTAAAAAAACAATATGAAAAACAAAAAAAAGAATCATATGAAAAAGACAATTATATAAAAAGATTAGAAGAAGAAGTTGTAAAAGGAAGATTAGATATGGAAAAAATAAAAAAAAATGAAAGTGAAAATATGATAAAAATATCATCTTTAGAAGATCAAATTAGAATTTTAAAATCAAAAGTTTTTGGTTATGATATAGGAAAAAAATATGAATATTATAAAGATCATCAAGATTTAAAAGTTCCAGTTGGAAAAATTGAAGATGAAAATTTAGCTTTTTCAATGTGGGAAAAAGAAAATTATAATTCGAGATCAAAACCAAATAAATTTAATCAAATGGAAAATGAAAAAGATATGTGGATTAAAAATTCTCAAAATAATATTGATCAATTAGTTAAAAATGTTAATAATGCTAATTCTTTTAATATGAGAAATGGGGGTAATAATAATGATCCTTGGATTACTAAACCTAATAATAATCCTTATGGAAATAATGTTAAAAATGGACAAAGTGGTTTGGGAAATATGAGAAGATTTACTCCTACTATTTTAAATAATAATAAATATTAAGTTTTATGTATATTTTTTCTTAAGAATTAAATTTTTGAATTTTTTTTTTTTATTTTGTTTTTAGAGGAAATTAATTTAATTTTTATTTAAGATATTTATTATTTATATTTGTCTTTTCATTAAATTAATATTTTTTTTATTAATAGTTACTTATAGTTTTTTTAATTATATGCAAACTCAAAATGAAAGCAATTATTTTATTTCTGTTCAAACAATAGATAATAAAAATATTTCTTCAAGTTTAAATAATTTAAATTCAACAAATTCAATTAATATTAATGATAACTCAAAAAATAATCTAGTAATTTTACCAAAAGATAATAATTATATTTTTTCATCTTTCATTAAAAAAGAATTTAAAAAAAAAAAACAAAGATTAAAATCTCATTCTTATATTTTGCTTCCATCGATAAAAAAATCATTAAATAAAGAATTAAATAGAGAATTAAATAAATATGGAAAGAAAAATACTTTTTCAAAATTTAAACCAAAGAATTTCCAAGTTTCAATAGAAAAAAAACCAAAAATATATAATCATCATTATTTAACTTCTTTAATTGAAAATGTTGAATACAAATCTAAAAATGGAAAAATATTAATGAAAATAAAGCGAATACATTTAATAATATCAATTTTACTTTTTCTAAATATAATATTTAGTCCTATTGATAATTTAATAAATAAAAATGAATCATATCAAATTATTAAAAATGGTTATATTAATAATAATGAATATGAAAAATTATTAAATAATTTAAAAAAAAGAAAATTAACTAAAAAGGAAAATTTTTTCAGAATAATATCATTTTTAACAACAATAGCAATAATAATATTTTTAACAATAAAAGAAGTATTAATATATAAAAATAATTTAATTTATCAAACATTAAAAAAAAGAGTATTGATTTTTATCTTTTCATCAATTTTTTTTATTCCAATATTAAATCCAATATATATAATAAAACAAAATGATTGTATATATCCAATTTTTATTGTAGATATATTTTTCTTTTTAAATATTTCGAAAATTTTTGTTATTTCATATATTTTATTAAACTTTTCAAGCTGGGGAAATGCATTTTCATAATTAATTTGTTATAATTATTCAGTAATGCATGGTTATCTTTTTTCAATTAAAGCGAAATTAAAAAATAATCCTTTTTTATATTTATTATTTGTTTTTTTTATTTTTTGTATAATTGGAGTTTATTTATTAAGAACTTTTGAATTTGCTTCTTTTTTAATTAATAAAACACCTATTGAAAATTATGAAACTAATCTAAATTCAATAATTAATGTAATATGGTTACTTTTATTAAGTTTTTTTAATGTTGGTTTTGGTGATTATTATCCGAAAACTATTTTTTCTAGATTTTTATTTTTCACAATAGCAATATTTGGGATAATATATATATATTATTTATTAAGAAATATTATGAATTTTACTATTATGACTCAATCAGAAAAAAAAGTATTTTTAAAAATGCTAAAATTATATTCTAATGAAAATTTAGTATATAAATCTGTTAAAGTAATTTTTTATCTTTTGAAATTAAGAAAAAATATAACATTATATAATAAAGAAGAAAATGAATATTTAAAAAAATTATATTTAAAAAAAATAATTTGCTTTTTTATAATTTTAAATAGATATTTAAAAAATTTTACAAATAATGATAAAATTGATGATATTTATTCAATTCCAGTTGATGATTTAATAAATAATGTTGAAAATAAAATAAAAGAAAATTTAACAAATTTTGAAACATCATTTGCAAAATTAGATACCTTAGGAAATGAATTAAAGCAATTGTCAAATATTCAAAAACATATAAATAAGAATATGAAAATTATTTCAAATAAACAAGATTATTTAAGTAAATTTTTCACTGAAATTAATAATTTACATGTTATTGAAAGAATTAAAAATACTATTAAACAAAAAAAATCACATCAATTTAATACTTTAGAAAATTTAAATGGAGTAATTAATTTATCTAAAAAAGGAAAAACACTTAAATTTTCAAATATTACTAAACAAATTAAGGGACTAAATCAGCGTGTTAATTCTGTTAATTCATTATCAACAATTAAAGAAAGTGAAAATTCACAAATTTTAAGTAGGAATGGCAGTATTACAGAAAATACTTTTTTAAATTTATCTAATCCTTTTTTAAGTTTAAATAAAGGAGTTAATAATAGTCAAATCAAATATTCTTCATCTAAATTTAAAAATAAAAAATAATGTGAAAAATAAATTTACCACAAAATTAAGTTATTATTGGAATTTATAATAAAAATACAAAATCATTATTATAATAAGAAAAAAATTTGGTTTGTAATATTATTTATAAAAATTTATGTAGATAAATGATATAAAATATTTTTAATTATAATTAATATACTAATTTAAAAATATAAAAAAATTAAAGCAAATATTCTATGATTAAATAAATAAAAAAATTACAATAAATGGGAATATGTGGTTCAAGAGATAGAAATGAAGTAATAATTCCTAAAAAAAACTTTATGAAAGACGAAATGTCTGAATTATCTCATAAAATTTCAAATATAAAAACAGAAAAAACAACTTCAATACATAAAAAAATAAAAAAAGAACCATCAATGTCAAATTTATCAAATTATCAAAAACAATCAAAAAATAGTACAAAAAGTCCAAATCATAAAAAAATAATATTTGACAATCAAAATAAAAGTCCAGAACATAAAAAAATAACATTTGACATTCGAAATAAAAGTCCTGAACATAAAAAAATAATATTTGACTCTCCAGAACAGAGTCCAGAAAAAAGAAAATTAAGATTAAAAAATATGAATTTAAATACATTAATTCAAAGAAGAACAAAAATGAGAAATTTAAAGGAATTTTCAGAATATACAAATTTAAAAAGTGATAGAAGTTCAAGTATAAATAAACAAGAATCAAATCAACAAATGAAAACAAAAAATCAAATAATTCCATTTTCTCCAGTAAAAGATTATCAAAGAAGAAAAAGAAAAAGTATAAGTTTAGTACAAAAAAGTAAAATAGGTTCAAAATTATTAAAAGAAGAATTAAAAATAGAAGTAACAAATCAATCTTTAGTAGAAGAACAAAGTGGAAATCCATATAAAAAATATAAAATAATTAATAAAACAGGGGACGGTGCATATGGATCAGTTTATTCTGCAATAAATATAATAACAGGTGCTAAAATTGCAATGAAAAAAATATTAAAAATACAAGAAAATAAAGTTGATGATATGGAAATTAAAAATGAAATTGATATATTAAAAAAATTAGATCATCCTAATATTGTTAAAATATATGAATTTTATAATAGTGATTCTAATTATTTTATTATTACTGAATATTGTAAATTTGGTGAATTATATAGTAAATTAAATAGACATTATTCAGAAAGACAATTATGTGTTTTATTTTATCAAGTTTTTTCTGGTTTATGTTATTTACATGAAAATAATATTATTCATAGAGATATTAAATTAGAAAATATTATGATATCTGATATTGAAAAAGATATAAAAACAAAAGAAGAATATTTTTGGATTAAAATAATAGATTTTGGCACAGCTAAAATATTTGAAAAAAATAAAAAAGAAAAAACAATTATAGGAAGTTCATATTATATTGCACCTGAGGTTTTAAAAAAACAATATAATGAAAAATGTGATACTTGGTCAATTGGTGTTGTTTTATTTATGTTAATTACTGGTATTGCACCATTTGATGGTGATAATGATGCAGAAATAATTAAATCAATTACAAAAGGGAAATATGATAAAAATAATAAAAAATTAATTAAATGTTCAAAATATGTTCAAGATTTATTAAGTAAATTATTAGAGGTTGATATTGAAAAAAGATTATCTTCTTATGATGCTTTAAATCATCCTTGGTTTGAACATTATTATGGAAGATCTTTATATTCTAACTTTGAAATTGAAGAAATTCAAATTTATATTGATAATTTAATTAATTATAAATTTCAGTCAAAATTCCAACAATTAGTTTTAGCTTTTTTAGTTCATAATATTCCTTATAATGAGGAAATTAAAACTATTTTAAAATTATTTCGTTATTTTAATATAAGTGGTAATTGTAAATTAACAAAAGATGAATTGTTAAATGGATTATATAAATTTGCTGAAAGGGCAATTATTAATGATTGTATTAATGATCTTTTTATTTTATTAGATGGTGATAATAATGGTTATATTGAATATGAAGAATTTTTAAGGGCTTGTATAAATAAAAAAACTATTTTATCTGATGAAAATTTAATTTATGCTTTTAAATTTTTAGATAAAGATAAATCTGGATTTGTTTCTATTAAAAATATTATGAGAGCTTTTAAAAAAAGTAATAAAATAATTGAAGAAATATTTAAAAATTCTATTAAAGAAGTTGATAGAGATAATGATGGTAATATTAATTTTGAAGAATTTAAAGAATTAATGCTAAGAGTTAAATAATAATAAAGGAATATATAATGTAATCTAAAAGATATATTTAATTGTATATATTTTTATGCAATTATAATTAAATGATAGTAATGATTTTTTGTGTTAGTTATAAGATTACTATAAAACTAAATGTTATTTTGTCTTAAATAAAAAAAAATATTTTATTTGACGATATAGATATAGAGTTAATATAATAAAGTTAATTTTATCGTTCCATTTCTTAAGGAATAAATATAATTAATTCATGAGTCGATTTTAATTATTAAAAAATTTTTCTTATTTTTTTTTAATTTATTCTTTCTTTTTTAAATGATTTAAAAAATATATAAATTTAATTTAAAAGGAATTACCTTAATGAATATGAAACATATATATTTTATATTATCTACAAAAAAAAAACACCATATTAAAATAAATGATGTAAAAAAAAAATATAAAACCAAAAAGAAAAAAATAAAGAATAAAAAAGTCAAATATCATAAATCATCATTATAAAAAACAATTAAAATACAAGTAATATCATCAACAATAACATCATATTTTTCCCAATATTTAACAGCTTTATCTACTAAATTTTCAATACATTCTTTAATAAATAAAACATCATTAAATTTATTAACATATCTTACGACTTTTTCATTCTCTAAAAATTCCCATAACCCATCACTTCCAATAACAATAAATTTACAATTACTTTGAATATAAAATTCTTTAATTTCAGGTAAGCTAAAAACTCCAATTTCATTAGCTACAGAATCACCAATTGATCTACTCATTGCAATTCCAGGATATTTTTTTCCTTTTGCCCAAACTCTAATTGGTCCAATTTCTTCATTATTTTGTATTATTTTTCTTAATTCTCCTCCATTTTTTTCAATTCTTTCTCTTTCTTTTATATTTTCTGGTTTGTGATCAATTGATAATTGAGTATAATTTTTATTTTCTTTTATCATAATTGCTCTTGAGTCTCCTATATTTATACTTATTATTTTATTACCTAATATAAATATTAATATACATGTTGTTCCTGAAAATGTACTATCAATTTCATCTGATTCAAATAAAGTTTCTTCTGATTTTTTTATTGAGTTTTTTATAAAGGAATAATTTTTCTTTTTTAATAGTAAATATAAACTTTCTAAAGTTTTTTTTGATTTTATTTCTTCATTATATTTATAATAGTTTAATAAATAATTTGATATGAATTTACTTATTAAATGACCACTTGAGCCATGACCATCAAATATACCATAAATATTAAAGTTTAAACCATTTAATTTTTCAAGAATAAAAAATGAATCTTGGTTTGTTTTTGATTTTTTATTGTCATCTTTTCCTGCTCTTGAATATCCAAATGAGGCTTTTATGAAATCTCCTTCTATTATTTTTGAATTTTTCTTTTGAGGATTGTTTTGTATATTTAAATTAGTATTTTTTATTTCATTTTCTGTTTTTTCATTTAGTAAATTTATATTTTCAATATAAAATTTATTTTTAAAATGTAATGATGATTCAACTGAATATTTTCTTTGTGTATGTGTTTCATATTCTGAAATATTTCTTTCTGTTTTATTATGTTCTGATATATTAGTATCAATTGTTAAGGTATTATTTTGATTTTTTAATTTGTGAACACTTAAATTTTGATATTCCGTATTAATATTTGAAAGATTTCTTTTTCTTCTTATTCTTTTTTTTTGAGTTTTTATTTCTTCAGTGTTCATTAAATTCATTACTTGTTTATTATTTATTTTTAATTTTTTAGAATTGTCTAATAAATCACTGTTTAAATTATTTTTATTAGATTTTTCTTTTTCTGACTTTAAATGAAAATTTTCAAAATCATTTTGATTATGAATATGATCATCATTAAACTCTTCAATTTGTAAAATTAAATTTTTTTTTTTTCTTTTCTCTTTTTTTGAATTTAAATCCCTTTTTTCAATATGATTAATATTATCAATATCTTTTATTTCATTAATATAATAAGAATTTTTATTTTCATTAATTAATTTAGTATAAAATTTTTTTTTTGAATAACTTTTTGAATTTCCTTTTAAAAGAACATTATTACCAATATTACTAAAATAACTTTGATCAATATTATTTTCAAAATTTAAATCATTATTTTTAACAATATTACTATTATCAAAAAACATAGAAGGAGAAGATGAATTTGTATAATGTCGAGTTGATGATCTATCATTAAAACTTAGTTTAACATTTTTGTTTTTTGGAGTTGTAAATAAATTTTTTAAATTTGATGATGGATTTATAAAAAGTTTTTCTATTTTATGTTTTAAATCACTTTGTCTTAAGATTGATAAATTTTCAGTTTTTTTATTTTCAAATTTTGGACTGTAAACATCTGATATTGGATTCATTTTTCTTTTTTTTAGGAGTTTTTTATATAGAAAAAAAAAATAAATATTAAAAATTTAACTTATTAAATTTATATAATTTAAATGATTGATAAATATTTTATTATCTTTTTATCTAGATTTAAAATAAAAATAATATATTAAAAATAATATAATTTTAAAAAATTAATTATTTTTTAATTTACTTCTTTCTTTAACATTTAATTTATTTAATTATAATTATAATAATAATATAATATCAAATAATTATTTATTATGTTATTTTCTAATTAAAAAATAATTTTGAAATGAATATTTGATTATTATTATATGAATAATAAAGATATATTTGAATTAAAATATTAATATAATTCAGGTTTACTTTAATTAATTTTTTTAAATTTATTGATTTTTTTCATTAGTATTGATTTCTTTTTTTTCTTTAATTTCATTTTCTTTATTATTTGATATTTTATTTGCATATAAATTATTAATTTCAGACATTAATTGGATATTAGATTTCCCAGAACTATTATTTATTTTATTTTCATTATTTTTATTTTCAATATTTTTTTCTTCATCATTATTTATTTTTATTTCCAAATTAATTTTATTTTCATTTTTATTTTCTTTTTTTTCTTCTTCATTTATTAATTTGTCAAAATCCTTATTTTTACTATCTTGTTCATCATCTTTTTCATTATTTATATTTAAATCTTCATTTCTTTCCTTTTCATTTTCATCATCTAAAAATTTTTCATTTTCATTATTCACAGAAATAACATTTAATTGTTTATCAATATCATCATCAATTTTATTTTCTTGAGTATTATTATAAAAACTTTCAATATTAATAATTTCTTTTTTTAACATTTCATTTTCTAAAGTTAATTCATTAACTTTTTTTTTTAATTCTTCTTCAGTTTCTGTTCCTTTATTATTATTAAAATTAATTTCATTATCAATTGATTCTTGTTTTAAAATATCATTTTCTGCTTTTAAAACTTCATTTTCTCCTTTTAATTGTTCAATTGAATATTTTAATTCTTTAATTTCTTCATTATTAATATGATAAAATGGTTTACCATTTCTTAAAAAATCATATGTTTTACTTAATGCATTATATTTTGCTTTTAATTCTTCATTACTTTCATTTAAATTTTCAATACAAGATTCATATTCTTTTGCACTTCCATTATAACATTCCATCATTTCATTAAATTGATTTTTTTTTTTCTTCTTTAAAATTTTCAAATTCTTTATTTTTTTCTTCAATTACTAATATTAAATTATCTCTTTCTGATACTAAAATATTGTTTTTATCTTTTAACTCTTTTATTTCTTCTTTTAAAATATTTGAATTTATTTCATTGTTTAATATATTTTCTTCTTTTTCTTTTGCTTTTTTTAATAGTTCTTTTAAATTGTTTATATGAGCTATTTGTTCAATATTTTTTTTTTGTAATGTTATTATTGTATTGTTTTTATTTGTTAAATTTTGAGAATATGTTTCATTATTTGAATTTATTTTTGTAATTTCATCTTCAGCATCTTTTTTTATTTTTTCAATATGTTTTGATAATAAAGTATTTTGATCTTGTAATTGATTTATTTCATTTTTGTAGTTTTTACTTTCTTTTTTTATTTTCTCTAAATCATCATTTGATTGTTTTAATAATTCTTCTAATTCTTTATTTTTTGCTTTATATATTTGATTTTCTGTTTGTGTTTCTTCTAATAAATTATGTAGTTCAATTTTATTTTCTTTATTTAAAGTTATTTCATTTATTTGAGTTTTGTAATTTTCATTTTCTTTTTTTAAATTTTCATTTTCTTCTCTATATTTATTTAATTCATATGTTAATGCTGTTATTTGATTTTCATTTAATTCTTTTTCTTCTTCATTATCTCTTTTAAGAATATCAATTGTTTCTAAACTTGCTTTTAATTTTGAATCTAATTCTGATAATTGATTATTATTAATATTATTATTTTCTGTTATTTGGTTTTCTTTTTCTTTTATTATTTTTTCAATTTCAACTATTTGTATCATTAATGAAGAGTTTTTTAATTTTGTATCATTTAATTCTTTTGTATTTAATTCCAGTTGATTTGTTAATCTACTAATTTCACTTTTTAAATTATTATTTTCTTGATTTATAATTTTTAATTTATTTTCATAATTCATTTCATATGTTGTTTTAATATTATTTTTTAATTTATTTATTTCATTTTTAATATCTTTAGTATTTTCTATTAATTTATCTTTCCTAGATAATTCATTAATTAATATTTTAACTTGTTCTTGTAATGAATTAATAGTTTTATTTTGAAATGAATTTACTTTTAATTTATTATTTTCATTTATTTCTAATTTATCTTTTTCACTTCTTAAAACTTTTATTCTATCTTTTAATTCATAAATTTTATCTTGATTTCTTTGAATTGATTCATTTTTTTTATTTAATTGTTCTTTTAACATATTTATTGTATTTTCTCTTTCAAAAAATTCATTATTTAAATATGTACTATATCCTGATGAATTAATATAATTATTTATTGGGTTATATCCTAATGAAATATCACTTTCTATTGTATGTGGATTAGATGGATAACCTTGATTAGACATTTTTATTTATTTTTATTTTTCTTTGATTTTATAATTATATTATTATTTTAATTAAAAATATTAATTTAAAAAAATAATTGTAACTATTTATTAAAATTAAATTAATAATTTTTAAATAAATAAATTTCTATTTTTATATTTAAATTTTAATTTTCAAATAATATAAAAATTTATAAATTTTAAATTTTTTAAAATATATATTTAAGATATTGAAAAACATAAAATATATGAATTTGTATAATTTTAATAAAAAAACAATATTAAATCATAATAAAATTATAAAAAATATATTTATAATTGTACAAAATATTATTCATTTAATTCATTTATAATTAATTCAAAATCACCATTTTCATTCATTATATGAACATTATTAAAATGATCTAAACCAATATAATAATGCATTTTATTTTCTTGATTAAAATACATTTCAAAATGACTTTCTCTATCAAAATATATTTTTTGTTTAATTTTATTATCTTCAATATCTTTAATATTAATTTTATTTTCATTAATATTATATTCATAAATTAAATTTGATATAAATTCATTATCATTTTTAGTTCCTCCTAAAATAATAATTTTATTTTCATTATTAAAACAAATAGATGAAATGTTTTTAATTAAATAATTTTTTTCATTATTAATTAAAATATATTTCCAACAATTACTATTATATAAATCAATAAATTCAATTGATTGATTATAAATTAATTGGGGATAACAAAATCCAAAAAATCCAAATATTTTATCATTAAATAAAGAAAAAGTAGCATTTGATCTTTCAATATTACATTCTGGTAATTCTTCAATTATTTTTTCTTTATAATTATATGATTCTACTTTTCTATTAAATTTTCCAGAAATTATATATATTTTATTTCTTTCTTTGTTTAATATCATTGAACCTGAATTATGATTATTTTCAAATTGGCAAATTTTTTTTATCTTCTTAATTTTATGATTATATAAATAAAGTATATCAGAATTTTTTCCAGTTAAAATAAACACTCCATTTAATATATTATATATTATAGTACCTTCTTTTTGATAATTATCTAAAAAATTTCCTTCTGATATAATATCATTTAATTTTAATATTTCAAATTTTCTGTTTTTTAAATTAAACAGAATTAAATTCATATTATTTAAACCAAAGACAAAAATCTCTTCATACAATATATCTTTATTATTTAAAACATTAATTAAATTATCTTTATTGTCAGAATAATATATTTTTGTATTATTTAAACTTTCAATTGGAGTTATATTATTAGTAAAATATTTTTTAAAGTTTTCTTCTTTTAAAGTATTCTGATTTGATAAAATTTTTTCATATTTATTTTCAATATCATTAAATGATTTTAATTTAATATTTAAGCTTTCAATTATTGTTTTATTTTTTAAATTTTCATTAATAAGTTGTTGAATATTATTTCTACTATTTGGTAATTCTCTATTAACTTTAACATTTTCTTTTAAAGATGAAGGAATTTTTAATTTAATTTCTTCAATATATTGATAATTTTTTTTATGGTTACTTTTTTTTTCAGTAGAAAAATCACTTAAAGTTTTTCTTTTATAAATAGTTGAATTATTTTCAGAATGAATTAAATCAAATAATGAATTATCTTGAGAAATTGTTTGACTTACTCTATTAACATTGTTTTTTTGTAAATTTGAAATTGTTTTATCTTTATTTTTTATTTCTTGATATAATGAAAAAATTTTATTTGAAAAATCTATATTTTGTTCATTTAAATTTTTAATTTCTTCTTTTAATGTATTATTATTTTCTTTTAAATCTTTAATTAATTTATCTTTATCATAAATACTATTATTAAGTAATAAAATTTGATTTTTTAAATTTTTAATTTCGATTTCTAAATTTCTAATATTTAAAACTGATTTTAATTCATTATCACTTAATTTACTTTGAGTTAAAGATGATTGATTTGTTAATTCATTATTTAACTTTTGATAATCTAATAAAGAATTTTTTAATATATCAATTTGTTTTTGACTTTGCTCATATTTTTCTTTAAATTCAATATTTGAGTTATTATTTTTATATTCTTCAAGTTCATATATTTGTTTATTTGCAGTTTTTAATTTTTCATTTAAACTTTTATTATCTTCAAGTAATTTTTCATATTTAATCTTTATTTCATTATATATTGTAATTATATTTTTATTACTTTTATTTTGTTCAATTAATTTTTTTTGTAACAATAAAACATAAGAACTATTATTATTCACTTCTACATTTGAAATATTTTTATTTTTAATTAAAGGAGATGAGATAGGACTTCTATAATTTTTTATAAAATTTAAATTATTATATGGTTTAATTGGAGAATGATTAATTCTATATTGAATATAATTCATTAAAGGTTTTGATTTTGAATATTCTATTATTTTTGAAGATGAACTTGCGTTTTTAATATTATTATTTGAATAATTTTTTAAGAGTTGTTTTTCTGTATCATCATTTGATGATGGTCTTTCATGATAATTACTTAAAACTAATGTTCTGTTTTGATTTTCCTTTTTTGGAGTTGATAAATTTATTTTATATTTATTTCCAAAATATGTATTATCATTTAGATTTCTTCCTTTGAAAGTCTTTTTTAATTTTTTTAAATTTGTATAACATTGTCTTATATTTTCATCTATTTCATCCTTTGAAAGTTCTTTAGAACTAATTCTAGAATGTATTTTATTTTGTGAATAATTTTTATATTTATCAATTTTATTGAACAAATTTAACTCCATACTTTAAATATTAATTAAATAAAATATAATCACCACTAAATATTAAATATTATAATTTTTAAAAACAATTAAAAAATAAAATAATTTTATTTCTATATATTTAATTCAATAAATCAAAAAATATCAAGCAATTATATTAAAAGAAACAAAACAGTTAATAAAATTAATATTAAAAATTCTTTTTATTAAAACATACTTTTGTTATTTTATCAAATAAAATAAAAAATTAAAGATTTATTTACAATAAAGACTAATCAAATTCATTTTTAATACTCAAAGTAAAAGCTTCATAATTAAATAAACAATAAAACAAAAACAATTTGAACTTTAAATAAATTAAAAAAACTAAAAATCCTCAATTTGAAGATAATTAATATATCTATTAGAAAGAGGTATTTGTGGTAAAATAACAGGAATAAAATCCTTTTTTTCTTCATTAAATTCAGTCATTAATTTTTTATGAGTATAAACTCTTGGTAATAAATCATTTTTTAAATTTGAAGGATTACTTGAAATTCTAAAATGAATTTTTCCTTTTTTTGGAGTTAAAGTTTTATTTTCTTCTTTAGTATTTTTATTTTTTTTCATTTGTTTATTAACATCAATTTTTAAATTATCAGGAATTTTATTCTTTTGTTCTAAATTATTTAAAATATTTTTTGCATTATTATAAATATTTAATTCTGACTTTGTTGATGTATAATTTACTTCTTTTAACAATTTTGGTTTTGATTTTATTGTGTTTACTTTTTTTAAATTTTCTTTTATTTTTATTTTAGGTTTGTGATTTTTATAATTTGAAAAAAATATATTACTATTATTTTTCCTATTTTTAATAGAATTTCTTTTTAAAAAGCTTGTATCAAATGAATTTCTTCTTGAATGAAATTCATTTTCAGAATCAATTATATCAAAACTATATAATTTTTCTTTCTTTATTTTTTCTTTTTTTTTATTGCTGTAATAATTACATTTATTAACATAATTTTTATCAATATGATAAATTTTCTCTTTTTTTTTCTTATCCTTTTTATTATAAATTAATTCATCTAATATAGGCATTTTTACATTTAATAATTCATTATTTTTCTTAAAATAATTAAGAAAAATACTAATTATTAAAAAATATTTTCCATTTTTTAAATTATTTCTATAAGATAAAATCTCATTAAAAGTTTTTGGAATTTCATCATTTTTATTTCTAGTAATCCAAGGATGCCTTAAAGCTTTATCAGAAGTATATCTCCAAGAAGGATTAGGTTCTAATAATTTATTAATTAAATTCTTTGCCATAAAAGACAAATTATTATTATAAGAAAAAATACCTTTTTTTATTTTCTTTGAATATAATTTTCTATCATCTCCTTTAATATAAAAAGGATGTTTATTATTATTTAATAACATATATAATATAATTCCAATAGACCAAATATCTACAGTTTGACTATAAAATTTTTTTTCTATTTGTTCAGGTGACATATAAATAAAAGTTCCACAATAACCATCAATTAAAGGATTATATAAATTTTGGGCACTTAAACCAAAATCAATTAATTTAATACTATTTAAATTATTTTCTTCTGAAAACATAATATTTTCTGGTTTAATATCTCTATGACATATTTGTTTATTATGTAAATAATCTGTTGCACTTAGTAATTTTTGTATTATTATACTTGCATTTTCTTCACTTATTTTTCCTTTATTTTTCTTCATGTATTCACTTAATGTTCCATATTTTAAATATTCCATCATTATATATAATTTTGAATTTGTTTCTTCATATCCATAAAATTGAACAATATTTTCATGTTTTAATTGTTTTAATATTGATATTTCTTTTTTCATTTTTCGAATTGAATTTGAATTAGAACCTGATTTATTTATTATTTTTATTGCTAATTCTTCTTCTGTATTTGTATTTAAAACATGAATTACTGTTCCAAATGAACCTTTTGCTATATTATTTATATATTTATATTGAGAATCCAAATCATAATATGGAACTTCTTTTTCTATATCACTTACATATATCTCCATTTAAAAATTATAAATTATTAATTTTAAATATATTTTATAATATATTATTATATTTTTTATAATGTATTATTGAATTTATTAAGAAAATATTTTAAATTTAAAATGTGATAATGTTTTTAAAAATTAAAAAAATAAAAAATCTTTATTTCATTAATTTATTATTCACTTAAAACCAATAAAAAAATAAAAAAATTGTAATTAAATAACAATCTCAAAATAACTATTTATTTCATATATTTCTGATAAATTTTCCTATCTCTCTGTAACAAATTTTCCAAAGGACCAACTAATCTTTTAAAAGTCATTCTATCAATAGATCCAACAATACAATCTTTATTAGTAACAACATTAAAAGGATTATTTTCATTTTTTAATAAACAATTTTCACAAAAATAACTATCTTTTTTATAATCACTAATTTTTTGATCAGGTTTTCCATCAATATTTTTAATAGCAGTTGCTTCTCCTTCATCAATAATATACATTTTATTTCCACTTTCATTTTGTTTAATAATTTTATTTCCTTCTTTAATAGTTTCAAAAGTTAAATTATCAATAAGTTTTAATAATTCATTATCATTTAAAGTAGATAAAATTTCAATTTGTTTTAAAATTTTCATATACTTTTCTCTTTTTTTATGTTCATAATTTCGAATTATATTATTGTAAATATCTCTATTTAAAGAATATAAACTACAATTTTCACTTTTTGCTATTATTGAATAAGGATTTTTATAATTATATAATAAAGCAAGTTCTTCAAATTGATCTCCTGCTCTAAATGTTTTTATATAAGTTTGTGGATCTCCTATTCTATATATTTTCTCACAGTCAAATTCTCCTTGTTCTACTAAATAAAAATTTTCACTATTTTCTCCTTGTTTAAATACTGTATCATTTAATTTATATTTTTTTTCTTCAAATGAATTAATTATATCATTTAATTCTTTTTCATTTAAAGAATTAAATAAAAAAATTGTTAAAAGTTTTTCTTTTATTTTTTTTATTTGAACTTCTGTTTTTTGATATTTTTGAATTTTATTTTGAGCTTTATTTAATTTTCCAAAAACTTGATTTGAAATTGCATTTCTCATTCCTTTTTTTTTTTGTTGTCTTTTTTTCATATCTTCATCAATTTTTAATTGATCTTCAGGTGAAATTTCTTCTTCTTTATCACTCAAAATTTCCATTTCTTTATCTTCTTTTTCATATTTTTTTTTGTAATAATTTAATTGTCTTTTTAAATTTTCTAATTCTGAAGTTTCAATATTTTCACCATAAATTTTATGTCCTGTATATTTTTGAAGCCAATCAAACATAAAAAGTGACTATTTTTTATTATATAATTTTATTTACTGGATTTGATGGATTTTCTATTAAAGTTGCTTTAATTAAAGGATGAAGAATTGGTTTAATGTTTTCATCTAGATATTCTTTGGCTGATGACATTTTTTGTTATTATTTTTAAGTTAACTGATATTATTGTATTTTTTTTATATTAAATAATTTTTTTATTAAGTTTTTGAATAAATAAAAAATTTATTGGATTTATTATATTATAATTAATTAGTCTATTTTAGAGATTTAATATTGTTTAGTTTTATTTTAATTTTTATTTTTTTTTAATATTATTTACTTTCCACTAGCTTGATTTAATAAATTTTGAACTCTTTTAATTTTATCATTTATATCATTATTCCCAGTACTAGAAGTATAATTTTTTTTATTGAATGAATTATTATTAACTCCAGTAGAACTTTTCTTAACATTTGAGACAAAATTTTTTTTATTATTCTTATTAATATTACTAGTGGTAACTTTAGGTTTCAAATAAGAAGGTTTATTATAATTATATTGATTATTTTTAGTATAATCATATTTCTTATTACTACCTTTACTTTTTTGAGAATTATTAGATTTAATAGAATTATTTCTACTAGAAGAAGAATATTTTCCTAAAGAACTTCCTCTACTTCCTTTAGAAGAATTAGAATAAAGTGAAGAAGTAGTTTTTTTATTTTTACTATTACTAAAATTATTAAAAGGTTTATAATTTTTTCTATATTGATAAGAACCATATTTATAATAACCATTAAAAGGTTTATTTGTAGAAGAAGGAATTAAATTTTTTTTTAAATAACTTTGACTTGATTTCTTACTAAAACCACTCATATAAGTATTACTTGCTGATCCTGTAGTATGATATGATCTTGTTGATTTTGGTGTTGAATTTCCATATCTATAATAATTATTTTCTCTTTTTGATCTTTGTAAATCTTTTTCTAAATTAGAAACTTTTACTTTAAGTGCTTTTTCATTTTCTCTATAAATTTTTATCTCTTTTATTAATTGATCTACTTCTTTATTTTTTTCATTTGTTTGTTTTTCAAAATCTTTTCTTGCTTTTGATAACATATCTGTTGCAATTTCTAATTTTTTTTCTAAATCATGAATTTGATTTTTTGATTTGTCTTTTTGATGAAAATTATTTTGTGATTCTTTAAAATTTGTTTCCTTTAAATCATCGATTGATTTAAGTAACATTTTAATTTTATTTTCACTTTGTATTTTATAATTGTTATATTCTTCATTTAATTCTGAATAATTTTTATAAATATCATCATTATCAACTGCACCTAATTGTCTATTTTTTTCTAATAATTTTATTTTGTTTAATAAATCTAAATTTTCTTTTTTTAATTTTTCATATTCTGTATAATTAACTGGAATTGTTATATCTGAAGCATGTTGAATTTTAATATTTTTAATTTTATTTTTTAATCTTTCTATTGTTCTTCTTAATAATTCAATATTACCATTTTTATCAAGATATTCTAATTGAATTGGATAAACTACTTTTTCAAATTCTTCATATCTTAATAATAAATATTTTTTAATATTATTTTCTGAATTTTTTGAAAAAGATGATTCATTATTATCTTGAGATAATTGTTGTATTTCATTTAAAGAACAAAAATTTAATGTTACTTTATCATTTTTTTGACTTAAGGCTGCAATTAACATTTTTGTAAATACTTCTAATGATTTATAACTTCCCATTTGAGATGTTATTTCTTTTACTATATTTTCATCTAATTCTTTCTTCCAATAAATTGTTTGAGATTCTTCTTCAATTGTTATTAAAAGTTTTGATGATATTGATTGAAGGGTTATTATGTAATCTTTATTATCAAATTTTTGATTGAATTCTAGATTGACATTCATTTAAATAATTTAAATTAATTTAATCTAATTTAAAAACAGATAATATTTAAATTTTTATAAATGATTATATAATCAATTATGTTTAAAAAAACAATATAATTTACTTTAATAATATAAAATAAAACACTTTAAATTACAATTTTCATATTTAATTTTATTTTCTCTTTTTTCTCATATCAACATTAAAGAGTGCAATCATTAAATAAAAAATAATCAGAAAAATACTAAGAATAAAAATATAAAAAGAACAATAATTTCTTCTTCCAATACATTTAGTAATCCAAGGACAATGATGATCAAATCCTTCAATACAAATTCCACATTCTTTACAATGATAACTTTTTTTATTGATATTTATCCAAATTTTACATATATTACACCATTTATATTTATTTCTTTGTTCTATTATTTTTGATTCTAATTCATGTTTTGGATAACCTTGATTAAATAATGAAGCATGTGTATAAGATATTAAAAAAATTAAATAAATTGAAATTCCTAATTTTTGATAAAATGAATTTAAATAATACCAAAATGAATAAAAAAAACCTAAAAAAAGTAATGTAATTCCTAATATAAAATATACAAATGTAATATAATTTGGTCCTATTATTAATAATGGATCACTATTTCCATTTCCTAAAAATGAATATGAGTGCCCTATTTTTAAATAAAAATAATATTTTGGTTTTTCTTTTGAAGTTTTATTTATACTTGAATTTATATTATTATCTAATTTTTTTTGTGTTTCATTATTTAATTCTTCTGAATTAATTTTAGAGTATTTTATATCTTTATTTGATAAATTGGATATTTTATTTATTTGTTCTTTACCAAATTGAACTTGTATTTCATCCATTTTAATTATTTAATTTTTTAATTTTTTTTATTATTTAATATATTCTTAATTTAAACATTTAAATTTATTATTCAAATTTAGAAACAATCAAACAAAAAAATAAAAATAAAAAAAATTATTATTTAAAAAAATATATCATATATTAATATCATCTAAAAAAATGAATACTCTAACAAATCAAAAAGAACTTGGAAAAACTGTATTATTCATAAGTGAACTTCCAGATAACATTCTAGACACAGAATTAGAAGATTTTTTTTCTGATTACAAAGATAACATATTAATGATTCAAATAGAACGTAATTCAAAATCGTATGATTTTTTCAATACAAAAAAGCCAAAAGCAACAATAATATTTAAAGATCACGAAAAAGCAAATGAAGCAAGAAATTCATTAAATATGAAAAGATTAAAAGGAAAAGCATTAAATATAATGTGGCATGAAAAAGATAATAGTATAAGATATAATAATACTGCAAATATTTTTGTTAAAGGAATTCCTTCTGATGTTAAACCAAGAGAAGTCTTTGAATTATTTAATAAATATGGTGAAATTATTTCTAGTAAAATATGCGAAGATGAAGATGGTGATTTATTAGGTTATGGTTATATTAATTATTATTCTATTGATTCTGCAGAAAATGCAATTAAGGATTTAAATAAAAAAAAGATTTGGGGTAGTGTTTTAGAAATTGAACATTTTCAAAAAAAAAATGAGAGATTACAATCTAATTTAGGTAATAATTCTATTTATATTAAAAATATTCCTGATAAAATTAATGAAAGTGATTTTAAAGATTTATTTAAAAAATTCGGTGAGATAACTTGGTCTAAAATTCTTTCTGATAATAATGGAAGAAAATTTGCTATTATTGTTTATTCACAATCTGAAAGTGCTTTAAAAGCAAAAGAAGAAATGAATAATAAAAAAATAGATGATAGTGATATTGGATTATATGTTGATTTACTTCAAAAAAAATCAGAAAGAAAAAGAATTTTAACATCAAAAATTGGTGATATAAATAATAAATTAAATCAAGAATTTAAAAATTGTAATTTATATATTAAAAATTTACCATATGATTTAACAGATGAAAAATTAAGAGAAATTTTTAGTAAATATGGTGAAATAAAATCAGTAAAAGTATCAAAATTTATCCTTCAAACAAAAATAAAAGATGAATTAAAAGAAATAGAACAATCAAGAGGATTTGGTTATGTTTGTTATACAAATCCAGAAAGTGCATCAAAGGCAATAGAAGCTTTAAATGAGCAAAATTTACCAGGATATGAAAATTCAAAAAGACCAATAATAATATCATTATTTATGCCAAAATATGAAAGAAAGCAATTTTTAAATAAATTACAATCAAATCCAATGAGTAGATTCCCATTAATAATGGGAAATCCATATACAATTCCAATGATACCATTTAATAATAATTATCCTCAAAGACATGGAAGATATATTAATGGAAATGGAAATTATAATAAAAATAGAAAACAACAAAATCAAAAAAATAATTATAATAATCAAAATAATACAAATATTGTCAGTAACAACAATAATATAAATAAAAGTAATAATAATAATTTAACTGTTAATGAAAATAATAAAGAAGATGAACCAAGTTTCGAATATTTAGATTCTCTTGATTCTATAGAAGCTAAAAAAGATTATTTAGGAGAATTTTTGTTTAAAAAAATTGAACAACATCCACTTGCACATGAAAAGAACTTTACTATTGATATTATTGGAAGAATTACTGGAATGATTCTTGGAATTGAAGATATTAGAGAAATATATGATATTACTACAAATTATCAAAGTTTAACTTCAAGAATTAATGAGGCTTTAAACTTATTGGAAAATCAATAAGTCGTTAATTAGTTATACATAAATTTAGCAATTAACTTTAAAAAAAAATGAAAAAAAACCAAAGAACAAAAAAAAATTTTTTTTTTCAAAGATAAAAATAAGTATTTATAAAATTATTATAAATATATATTTTTTACATAAAAGCATCATTTTCATCATTTAAATAATCAGTAAATTTTCTTATTTCTTCTTCTGTTTTTAATTTCTTATCAATTGCTTTTAAATCACATTCAACTCTTTTTAAATCAGTTGTACAATATTCAACAATATCATGAATATCTAACATTCTTTTTGAATTTCTCATTGTACTATTGAAAACATTCATAATTTCATCATCATATAATTTATGTGCTTTTGCAAAATCTCTATAAAATTTTCTTAATATATATCTTATAATATGACTATCTAATAAATATTTAATTATTCTTTTTTTATTAAAGTAATTTTCTTCTGAATTTTCATTTATATTACTCCCATTTAAAAATTCTATTTTTATATTATCTAATAATTTTTTATAATCTCTTCTATAATTTTCATAATTAATAATACATTTAAAATTTTCTATTATTTCTTCAATATTAACTGAATTAATTTTATTAATTCTATGATGATCTTCAAATAAATTTCCAAGAAAGAAAAATTTTTCAATTGGAGAAGTTGACTGACTAGTAATATCCATAAAGAAAAAAAATTCCTTTACTTTAATATTTCCTAAACCTTCATCATCAAATATTAAAAATATTTTTCTTGTAAAATCATCACCACCACTTTTATCTAATTTTAATAAAGAAATTAATTCCATAAATACTTTTTCACTTATCATTTTATCTTTTTCAAGGAACCATTTAAAATTTTGATAATTAACTAATAATTTTTCAATAATTAAAGAATGTACTTTCCAAACTTTAGTAATTGCTTCATATTTAACTGCTTGTTTAAAAGATGAAACTCCTTTTGTTGTAATAATTTTTGGTATTAATCTCCAAATTAATTCATCTCTTTTAAAATTTGGATCTGGAAAAGAAATTGAATATGAATTTATCATTTTTCTATTTTTTTTATTTCTACTACTTTTTGGATTTTTTACAGTTGGAAAGTTAATCTTTCCTTTTTCTTCATATGTTACTAAATTTCCTGATAATTGATTTGATATTAAATTATTATTAATTAATGTTGAAAAAATTACTTTTTTTGGTACATAATGATATGGATTTATAGTCATTAAATCTTTTAATTTTAGTTTCATTAAATTATTATTTCTTTTTTTTACTATTTTTTTTATTCTAAATCCATTTATTTCATCATCTTCTTGTTTTATTATATTAACATAATCAAGCATTTTATCCTCATTTAAATATTTATCTCCTTCATATTGATATAAAAATTTTTCATCAATATCTAATTTACTTTTTGTTAAATTCATATTTCTAATTTTGTTTCTATCTTTAAATGATATTTTATTTATTGATTTAAAATTGTTTATATTAATTTTTGATATTGATGGTATATCATTTATTGTTCCTAATAATGAAATTGAATTTTTATTTTTTCTTATTGAATTTGATTTTAATGATTGGATTTCTTCTTTAGAAATATAGTTATTTGGAAAAAGTTTTGAAATATATGGTTTGAATTTACTATGAATTGTTAATTATTTATGAATTTATTTACTTTATAATAGAGGTTTTTCTTTGTGTTTCATCTTCTGTTGTTATTGTTGATTGTCTTTTTGAATCAGATAATTTAGAGTTTTGCATATATTTTATTTATTTTTAAAATATATTTTAGTTGAAAATAATTTGTTTGAATATTATATTAATTTATAAATGATATATTTTAAGATAATAAAATTTAATTTTATTTATATTAAGTAATTATAACAAAAATTGAAAAATTAATTAAAAATAATTTGATAATATAATTAATGAATAGAATGAGATAAAACATTGATTAAAAAAATAAAATTGAATTATATCTAATTATTCAAAATATTTATCAAAATAATAATTGGAAAAAATAATTAATATATTTAATATATATTTAAATAAAAATTAATTATAATGAACTTGGAAGAAAAAAAATATTACAAATCCAAAAATTCATTAGAAGAAAATGAAGAAAATGAAGAAAAAGAAGAAGAAAAAAAAGAAGAAGAAAAAGAAGAAGAAAAAAAAGAAGAAGAAAAAGAAGAAGAAAAAAAAGAAGAAGAAAAAGAAGAAGAAAAAAAAGAAATAGAAGAAGATAATATAAAAAAAGTAAAAAAACATAAAAAAGTAGTAATAAAAGAAAAAGAAGAAGAAGAAGAAGAAGAAGAAGAAAAAGACTCAGATAAACATTCAAGAAATTCAGACCCAATAATCCAACCAAAAAAATTTAGATACGAATTTCCCCAAAGAAAAAAATTAATCCAAAAAAAAAATTATGAAACATTTGTAAAACAACCATTTTGGTTAGATGCAAATTTATTTGAAATATTACAAACAACAACAGAAGAAAAAAAAGTAAAATCATTTTATACAATTTTATCAATTTGGAATACAATGATGGGAAGTACATTAATAAGTATACCATATTTTATATCACAAGCCGGAATAATTCCTTCAATAATAATATTATATCTTTATGGTTCAATATGTTTTTATACTGCAAGAATTATAGTAAAAACAGGAGGAAAAGATAATGATTATGCAGATACTGTTTATAGATATTTTGGTAAAGTAGGAAATATTGGAAAAGTATTACAAATTGTTTTTAATTTATCTATTAATATTGGAGCAACTTTTATTTATTTTGTTATTATTAATCAAAATTTATTTCCTTGTATTGCTGTTTTTTTAAATTTTGTTTTTAAATGTGATATTAAATCTGATGATATTACTCCTTATTTTAATAAATTTTCTATTATTTATTGTGCTATTGGTATTTGTATTTTAATTTTTCCTTTGTTAATTAGAAGAGAAATGGGAATTTTAGTAAAAATTAATTCATATGGAATTTATTTTGTTTTAGTTTTAATTTTTTTTGTTTTTTATATTGGAATAAAGGGTTTAATTACAACACAATATAAATTTGCTTATATTGAAAATAAGGATAATATTGAACCTAGATATTTATATTTATTTGGACCTAATCCTTCAAAATTAGCAGGAGGTGCTTGTTTAGGTTTATTTGCTCATAGTGTTATTTTACCTTTATTACAAAATAATGAAAATCAAGAAAATAATCAAAGAGATTTATTCATTGGTTATTTATTAGTTATATTTACTTATATTGCTTTTGGAATTATTGGTTATATTGGTTTTTCTGCAAAAAATTTTGATCATAATTTTCATGATAATTGGTTTAGATTTTTTAAACCTGATGATATAGTTATTTTGTTTTTAAGACTTTTAAATGTTATTCAACTTTTATCTATTTTTCCTATTTTATTTTATGTTATTAGAATTCAATTTTTTGGAATTTTTTTTGAAAATAATTTCCCTTCTTCTTTACATATTATCATTTTTAGTCTTATATTAATTATTTTATGTCTGTTAATTCTTTATTTTTTTTATGAATCATTATCAAGTCTTATTTCTAATATTGGTGCTGGAACTGGATTATTTTTAATTTTTTTAATTCCTATTATTGTTAATATTATTTATTATAAAAGAAAACATCCTCATAATTTAACAGAATTACAAGAAAATTTAATTAATGAAAAAGATGATGAAAATAATGATATTAATCAAGTTATAAAAAAGGATATTAATGATATTGATAATTATGGTATTTCGAAAAAACCAAAAAATAAATGTAAAGAAAATTTGTTTTATGTTTCTCAAATTTTAATTATGATTTTTGGAGTTTTTACATTTATTATTCAATTTGTTAATATAAACTTCTTTAATATTAAAATAAAAAAGCAATAAGATATTAAAAATTATAAATTATATTATTTAAATTAATAATGTTAAAATATATTTTTAAATATAACATATTTTAAAAAATGTTATCATATGAAACAGAGGAAGATATATGTAAAATATTTATGATTATAAGTGAAGCAGAATGTAAATGTGAAATTGCAAGAAAAAACTTAAATCAAATGGAAAAATTTAATCCATATAAAATTTTTAAGAGAATTGATAATGATAATACAAATTATATAACAGATAGTAATTTAATTGATTTTTTTCAATCAAATCAAATATATTGTACTAATAATGAAGCTAGATTTATAATAAGTTTTTATGATTCAAATTCAAAAAAATGTTTGAATTATTCTCAATTTCTTAATATTATAATTGAAAATGATAATGAAAATATTCTTTTAAATAAAAATGAAGATTTACTTGATTCTGATGATAAAATTTCTTATCAAATTGAATATGCTCTTTGTAGACTTTTTGAAAAAGAAATTAATTTAGTAAGAAATTTGGAATTTTTAATAAGTGATTTAAAAGAAAGAAGAGATTTTAGTATATTTGATATGTTTTATTTATTAAAAAATGAATCAAATGAAATTTCACAAGTTACTTTAAGTAAATTTTTAAAAAGTCATGATATTAATTTTAATGACGATGATATTATGAGAATTTTAAAAAGATGTGATGTAGATAAAAATTTACATATTACAATGGAAGATATTCAAAAAATTTTTGGAATTGAAACTTGTTATCCTTGTTTTAATTATTTAAAAAATCAATTATCATTTAATGAAGAATATATTAATATTTCTACAAAATCACCTCAAAATATTTTTACAGATACAAATTTTTCAACAATATATTATTCAAATGATAATAATAATAATGAAGAACAAAAAAATCAAAATGAAGAAATTATAAAAAAAAAGATATCAGATAATTTATTATTAACTCAAATTCCTCAAAGAAAAAAATTTCAATATAAAAATATAAACATTAATCAAGATATTTCAAATAATTTCAAAGTTGAATATAACATAAGTGAAAACTCAATAGATGTAAATTCAGAAAGAATAATTCAATTTTTAAAATTAATAATGATTTGTGAATTACAAATTGAAAAAGCAAAAATAGAATTATCAAAAAGAGCAGATTTTAATATAGATGATGTATTTCGTTTTTTTGAACCAAAACATTTTGAATATGTAACTCAAAATGATTTAGTAATTGGTTTATCAAAATTAAAAATATTTACAACTGATTCAGAAATAAAATTACTTTTAATGAAATATGATTTAAATAATAATGGAGTTCTTGAATTTGAAGATTTTTTTGATATGTTTATTCCTTTTGAAAGAGAATTTAGATATAATATGGAAAAAAGAACTCCTTTACCTTTTGTAGAAAAGTTTAATAAAGGTTATTTTTTAACTGATGCAACTTTACCTTATTTGAAAAATGTTTTAAATACTATGATTAAGTCTGAATGTAAAATTGAAGAAGAAAGACATAAATTAAATAAGAATTTTAATTTAGATTATAAAAGATTTTATAGGAAAATTGATAAAGATGATAAAGGATATTTTGGTATTATGGATTTAAAATATTTTTTTTATGATAGTGATATTAAATATTTACCAAAAGAAATTGATTTGTTGTTTATTAGATTGGATAAAAAGAGAAATGGAGAGGTTGATTATAAAACTTTTTTAAATGAAATTATAAATAGAGTTGATTCTTCAATTTATATTTAATTTTACTTTTTTTATTTAATAATTTTTTAATTAAAATTGTATATAAAGAAAATATATCTTTGTTTTGTAAAATATTCAAATTTATTTTTTATTAATAATTAATTTATTTTTATATGGAAAAAAATATTATTTTTGAAAAATTTATTAAAGAAAAAAGTCATTTAGTATGTTCTAAATTTTTTATTGAAAATTTTCTAGATTTTTATATTATAAAAGGAATTGAAAAAATAAATGATAATGAAATTCAATTTGAATTTCAATTTATTCCAAATGAAAAATATGCTAATTTTTTAAATATTGTTCATGGAGGTTCAATTACTTTAACATTTGATAATTTAACTAATCTCTGTTTATATTATATTACTAATTCATTTTATAGGAATATTTCTTTTTCAATAATATATAAAAATCAAGTATTATTAAATGAAAAATACACAATTAAATTATTATTAGAAAGATTAAAATTTAAAACTATTTTTATTACATGTATTTTATTAAATGAAAAAAAATTAAAATGTATTGAAGCACAAATAATAAAAGAAAAAAAATTAAAAAATAAAATATAAAATGATTAAAAATATATTTTTAACTATATTACAAATAATTAATATAATAACTAAAATTCCTAATTAATTTATATTAATACAATCAGAATCTTCATTAACTATATATAAAATAATAAAATAAAATTCTTAATTTTTCATTACAATATAATGCAAATAAAATTAAACTTTATAAAATTATCATTATCAATTTAATATAGAAAATAATTAAAAATTCTAAAAAAAATTAAAAAATAATAAAAAAAATCCATAAAAAATCAAATAATTCACATTTTATTAAATCCATTAACAAATTCTTCAAAATCAATTTCTCCATCACCATTATCATCAAATTTATTATACAAATCTTGTAATTCTTTTTTTTCCTTTTCATTCTGTGGTTTAATCATATCACAAAATTCTTCAAAAGAAATTTTTCCAGAACCATCAGTATCATAACTTTTAAAGCATTCAAGTAATTGTTCTTTTTTAATCATTTTTCTAAAATCCATTAAAGCAGAAACAAACTCAGTATAATTAACTAAACCATTTTTATCAATATCCATATCATTAAACATATTCACTACATCATCTCCAGTAATTTTACCATCAAATTTACATTCTTCAACACCTTTTCTAATTTCTTCCATTGATAAAACACCATCATTATTTTCATCTAAGCTTTTAAACATTTCTACAAATTTCATAGTTTCTTCTTCATTTAAATGAAAAGCAGTAAAATTAATAACACTTTTTTGCATTAAATTTAAATGTGAATAATCTCTTACATGAACCCAATCAACACTAATTCCACTTTTTCTTGCATTAGGTGCATTTTCTTTAATCCATTTAGTTTCTAAAAGTTCAGCAGCAGAAAGTCTTTTATCCATAGGAACTAAAATACTTTTAATAATATCTTTAGCATCTTGACTAACTAATTCAAATTCTTTATAATTCATATCATATTTCATAGAACAAATTTTTTGTTTTAATTCTTCTTCATCACTACTATAAAAAGGTGGTTTACCACAAAGCATAATATACATAATAACACCAACAGCCCAAATATCACATTTTTCATTATATTTACCAGTAATAACTTCAGGTGCCATATAAAATGTAGTTCCAACTGCACCTTTCATTGTATTATTCTCACCATCGAAAACTTTACTCAATCCAAAATCAATTAATTTAACTTGTGAATCTTCAGCAATTGTACTAAATAGAATATTTTCTGGTTTTAAATCACGATGACAAACACCATGTGCATGTAAGTAATTAACTGCTTGAAGTATTTCTTTTAATATACGTGCTGCATCTTTTTCTGTATACATTTTATTTTGTTTTGCTTTTTTTGCTAATCTATCAAAAAATTCTCCTCCTGTACATTCTTCCATTATTAAATATATGAAAACATTGTCTTCGAATATGTCATATAGTTTTATTATGTTTGGATGATCTGTTGCTCGAAGGAGATCAATTTCTGTTTTGAAACGAGCTTTGTTTGTTATTTTACGTTTATTCATTTTTTTACATGCATATATACTTCCTGTTGCTATTGATTGCACACGAAGAACATGACCATATGAACCTTGACCTAGTTCTTTTATGAAGTTGTAACTCTGGTTTATGTTTGCTATATGCTCTCCTATAAAATGAGATTTGCTTATCATTTTTTTTTTATTTTTTTTTTTTCTTTTAAAATTTTTTTTTTTTTTTTGGATTGAAATTTTATTAAATTTTTTATTTTTTATTCATTTTTTTTTATTAATTCAGTAAATTATATTTTTTTAATAGGATAATTTTTTTTACTCAAATATATATGAAGTATTTAAATATAAAAAATATATATATATTTATATAGGAATTTATTTATTCATATGTTAAAGCAATATTATCATAATCATCATTTTGATTTTTTATTATTTTTTTATTGAATAAATTTTGACGATATTCTATTTTTCTATTTGCTTTAATAATTAATTTTGAAGATTTAATTAAAACTTTATTTATTTTTTCTTCTAAATCATGTTTTGCTTTTTCTTTAAGTTCTTTTATTGTGTCTATTCTATGTTGTTTATCAATCTTTTTTTGAATACTAAAATAAGCTTCGTAATTATTTTTCATTTGTTCATGTTTAAATTTAAATAATTTATTTAATAACCATTCAATATCTTTTAAATATGAAATACTTGTATATTTCTCTATTAAATAATTACTTCTTTTAAAATGAACTTTTTCATTAATTTGAGAATATATTTCTAATATTTTTTCTTCAACTTTTTTTATTTCATTATCTTTATTTTGTTGAGGAATATTCCTAATATAATTATTCAAATACTTATTTTTAATTTTTAATTCATTTAAATGATTAATATTTAGTATTAATTCTTTTTTATAAAATTCATCTATTTTTTTATCTTCTTGAATTAAATCAATTTTTTCCATATATTCATTTCTTATGTCATCTAATTCATTTTGTGTTTCATTATATTTATCAAGTGACATTTGAATTTTAGATTCAATCAAACCTAATTTTATTTTAAAACTTTCAGGAGATGAAAAAATTGGTTTTGGATTATTAAATATTTTCCTTCCAAAAACTAATATTTCAAGTTCATCATTTGTCAAATTTTCATTTTTTGAAATTTCTTCATTTACTTTTCTTTTAACAATAGAAAAATCTGATAATTGTTCTAAAATATCTTTATCATTTAAATAATCAATTTTATCTTCTTCTAAAAATTGCTCAATTTGATTTGTTCCATTTTTAACACATAATAAAAAGAATTTATTATTAAAATTTTTTTCAAATGTTCTTTGAATTTTTCCTAATTTATTTCTTAATAAAAAAGTTTCATGTAAAGATTCATTTTTTTTTTCAATTAAATCAAGGCATATTTCTTTTTCTTTTTTTAAAGTTTTTTGTAAATAAATTAAATATTGATTTTCATCATTTATATATGAATTAAGTAACATAAGCATATTTTCTAAATGAGCAATTTCAACATTAAATAATTCAATTTTTGTAATTGTTCCTTCATTAAATTTTATAATTTCTTTTTTTTGAAGATAATTAATATATTTTGAATAAACATTTTTTTTTGTTTTATCATAAAATTCTGAGATTGATTCTGCTCTAATATTTCTTCTATATGATTTTTCTTTAGTTTTTGGTTTTATTTTTTTAACTAAATCATATGTTAGTTTTCTTTTATGAATAATTTTTTTTTTTTGATTTTGTAATAAAAGTGCATTTGGAAATTTGTTTTTTGTTTTTGGATTAAATTTCATAAAATTTGAAAGTGTTATTAATGAATCTTCAGGTTTAAAAAATGATAATTTATTATTTTGATTTTTTTCAGTATTTTTTCTATAAATTACTTTATTTGATAAATGAGTAAAATTTGGTAAATGAAATGATTCTTTTTTAGTATTATTTAAAAGTAATTTATATCTTATATTTTCATATACTTCTGTTCTAAGACTATTAATATGGAAATTTTCTAAATTATCGTTATTTCTATATTTTTTATTTTGTACTGGACTTAAAAGGGGACTAATATGTTTTTTTAATATATTTATATTTTTTCTTGTTTTACATCTTGTACTTAATTGAGATGAAATATTTGTTCTTTCTGCAGAAAATGAATAAAATGTTTGATAAAAATTTTTCATTTTTTAAATTTATTTTTACAAAGTTTATTTTTAATTTTTTAAATTATAATAAATGTTTATAATAATATCTTTATATAATACTTTATAAACTAAAAATAAATTATATTAATTAAATATTTATAAGAAATGTTATAAATAATGAAACAATTATATTGTTTTTAACCATTTAGTAACCTTATATAAATTTTTTTTTTGATAAGTAAGTGATATTTTCCATAAAATAGTAATAATAATTCCTGTTAAAAAAGGAAAAAGTAAAGATATAACACAACTTTCAAGTCCTGAAATTATCCAATCACGTTGAATATTTTGATAAACAGCACAAAATGCACTTACAAAATAAAAAGACATTAACATAATTAATGTAGATAAAGAAAAATAAATTATTAATTTAATTTTATATAATTTCATTATTTTATGAGCAATTAATTTAAATTCATCAGAATATTTTTCATTTTTAATAATTTGTTCTATTTTATTATTTGATAAATAATCTAAAATAAAACAAATAACAAAAACAATGAGATTTGAAAAAATAGTTTTAGGTAAACCAACAAAAAAAGAAAGAGTACCATTATTTTTATATTTTTGAGAAATATAATCATCAGTAAAAAAAACTGCATTAAATAAAAAGTCTAAAGACATTGCAATAATAAATCTATCCAATTTTAAATGTGTCATATCTAAAATTGAATTATCAATTACAATATTTATAATATTTTGTTTATCACTTAAATAATCCCAATAAAATGTAGATGAAGTTCTATGATCATATTTTTCTGCTTCTTCAAAACATAATACATCATAATCACAATCAATTGGTTCTTCTTTTTTAGAATCTGGAATTGATTTTAAATTAGTATTTGTTGATATTACATTTTCTTCAATATTTTGTATTTTATTTATTTGTATTTTATGAAATTGTGATTTTGTTTTTTTATTATCTTTTTTTAAATTTATAAATGAATTATTTGAAAATGTATGATGATGTTTTTTATGAATCAAATTTTTATCATTAAAATAATCATTAAGACTTATATTTGTATTTACTTTTCTTATATTATTTTTCATCGATGTATCAATTTCATTATTATTTTCTTCTTCAAATGAATTATCTTTTTTATTTCTAAGTGGTGGATTTGGATAATTTTTTTCTTCATTATCATTATTATTTAGAGTAATATTAAATTTTTCATCATTTTCTTCAAAATTATCTTCATTTGGTGGTGGTTTAATATTTTTTGAAAGTGCTTTTTTTATCACTTTTAAATTATCTATACAAAAATAAATAAAAATAGCAATATGAATAACTGTTAAAATTAATAAAATCCAACATCCATAATTTTTTTTAAAATATTTCTTATTAAAAACTAATTTATAGCATTTAACAACATAAAATGTTTCACTAATAAAAAAATTTTTAAACTCAGTTTTAAAATCATCAATAAATTCATTATCAATAAATGAATTATCTGATTGATTATAAGTATCACAAATACAATTAACACTTTTATCTTCATAATTAATACCATCATAAATACATTGACCACAAAAATTGATACTTTGATAATAATCTTTTTGTCTATCTTTTAAAGTAATATCAGTACCATTTTCATTAGTATAAGTAGCACAAATATCATTAAAAAATTTATCATTAGGATCAAAAACATCATATCCATAACTTGATAAAAGTTGTGCAGTTTCATAATCAAAAACATCTATATTTATTATTGGTGATGATATTGAAATTTTAATTCCTGAACAATATTTATCTATATCTATTTTATTACCATTATTATCATAAATTTCAAATGTACATTTTGATATAATTGATGTTGTGTCTTTTTCATCTATTTTTATTATGGTAAATGGTGTTGGGAATAAAGATTCTAATTTAGTTTGACATTCATTTAAATTTATATTTGTTAATTGATTATTTGAATTTATTTTTGCTAATTCTGAAATTGATGTTGATGAATCATAAACCATTATATCATATTCACCAATATCTAAAATTGAAACAAATCCTTCAAATTTATATTGTTCTTCTTTTATTATTTTCATTGCATCATTAAAACTTATATTTCCAAAATTTAAATTATAAGAACCATCTTTATTATTATTTGGATTAATACAATAATTTCCAATATTTGCTAAATCATTTGAAGTACAATAATCACAATCAATAGAATCACATTTATCAACACATTGTCCAATATCAACAACTAATAAAGGATAATTTTTATCACATTTTGTATCACTTGTACAATAATTAGGATTATTATTACAACTAATGAATTTATTAATAGTAGTATTTAAATAATAACCCACAGGCATTGATTTAGTTAAAATACAATTAGAATCTTGAGTTAAAGAATAAGAATCAATACAAGTTACACAATTATTACTTTTACTATTAGAACCTTTATTACATGTTTGACATAAATCATGACATTTCTTCCATACAAATGGAGAAATTGATTTATCTTCATAATAATTTGTTGGTATATCTGAAATTGAAATACAAATACCATTATTTTCATCTTTAAATGAATATCCATCTTTACATGTTAAACATAATGAACTTCCTACTTCACATGATGAACAATTTGTTTGACAAAATATTAATTCTCCTTTACATATATTTGATGTTAAGCTTTTACCAACATCTTCTGTATTCTGTAAATAATAAGTAAATGAATATTTTGAATAAGTTGATGAAAAATATGAAAAAGAAATATCACTTATTGAATATGGTGTATTTCTAGTAAATGAAATTGAATTTCCATCACTATCAGTTAGTGTAAATTCAAAATCATATGTTAATATTCCAATTTCTGTAAATGTTTCTTCCTGATTAAATACTTCTGGAGTAAATATTAAATTAGTATTAACTTCTCCATATTGAATTAAATCTGAACATACAGGAAAAGTAAATAAAACAATAGTTGTTGTACCAGCTGCATAATCTAAATATGATAATGTAACTAATTTTTCAGAATGTTTTAATATATATCTTACTATAATTTTTCGTTTAATATTTGATGCTAATTTAATAAAATATGAATTACCAAGTAATTCAAAATTATTGTCTAATAAAAATTTTCCTATATAAAATCCATCCCATTGCCCTGCTGCAACTAATAAAATTTTTTTATCATTATCACTAAAAAAAAAATCAATGTTATGTACAACAATCGGAGAAGTGTCATTTTGTCCTCTATCTACTTCAAATAAAGTTGTAAAATCATTATTTATAGTAAAGCTTCCTGCTTCATGATAACCGAAACTACAAGCATATTTATATATTGGATCCTCTATTAAAAATACAGAACAAATTAATATTGTGTCACCATCATATTTTATATATTTAAGACCTTCAGTATTATCAAGTTTATTTATTGGAATTTTATTATCTATATTATTAGTAAAAACAAAATATGCTTTTGTATCATTATCATAAAAACATCCTAATTCATTATTAATTTCAAATTGTACACAATTTATAATATTTCTTGTTTGAAGATTTGATTGAAATATTGCTTCCGAATTATAAACATTAGTAGTATAATTATATTGTATGATATTTACATCATTTCTTCCACTTTTTCCATGACCTAATAAAGTAGTTTGATTTGAAAGTAAAATTGTATTAATAAAAGTAGATCTTGAATAAAATTTATATACAATAGTAGGAGTAAAAACTTTAGTTTCTTCATTTAAAGTAATTTTTATTAAAATATAATTTGAAACTGTATATGAAGTAGTACCAACCCAAATATTATCTTTTATTTGAATTAAATTTGTTTTGTATTCAGAAATACTGAATTTTGTATCACCATCTAATATTAGATTAAATGAATAATAATTTGGGTCAACATTTCCATTTTCATCAATCAATAAAACATTAACTGTATTACAATTTGAATTTGGACATATGAAACATATATAATTTGGTAATTTTGTCGTACATAAAAGATTTACTCTTATATTTTGATTATATTTAACTATGTAACATAAACTAAATTTAAATAAAATTAGAATCAAAAATTTAAATTTCATTTAATTATGAAATTTTATATATATTTTTATTTATTTAACAAAAATTTAAAAATATATAAAAATTTATTTTTATAAAACTTTTTATTTTTTTTTTTAAATAATTTATAAAATGAATGTTTGGTTATATTTACAATATTTAAAATATAGGAAATTTTTGGAAAGTATAAGACCAAAAAATAAAGGAATTATTTTATATACTTCACTTACATCATTTATTATTGCACTTTTCATAAAATTTATGAGAAGAGGAAAAAATAAAAAGAAAACTTTTACAAAAAATCAAAAGAAACTTTTACTTAAATCAAAATTTTTTTTCAAATCTAACCATACTTCAAAAATTAGATTAGAATTTACAGGAAATGATGGTATTAAATATACAAAAACTCAAATGTTTTTAAATAGAATATATGAAAATTCCAAAAATCATAATCACAAAAATAAAAAAAATGAAGATAAAAAAAATGAAATAAAAGATAAAGCATTTTTTAACATATTAAATAAGTATATTAATTCAAATTAAAACATTCATAATAATTGAAATAAAAAAATTACAAAAAAAAAAATAATTAAAAAATATATTTAAAATTCACAAAAAAAAAAAAAAAATGTATAAAATATTATTATTCATATTTTTCCTTTTAAGTATAATAAAAATAATAAAAGGAAAAGAAGAACCTTCATCAAGAAAACACAAAGTAGAAAATTTTTATAAAGAATTAGGAATTAAAGACTATGAAATAGAATTATATTCAGGTTATTTAAAAACAAATATTCCAGAAAATGAATTATTCTATATTTTCATCCCAAGTCAAAATAATAAAGAAAAAGATCCTTTAATATTATATCTTGATGGAGGACCAGGTTGTTCATCTTTATTAGGTTTACTTGTTGAAGTTGGTCCAGTTGTTATTTCAAGTAAAACTAGTGAACTTGAAATAAATGAATTTTCTTGGGTAAAAAATTCAAGTCTCTTATTTATTGATAGTCCTGCTGAAGTAGGTTTTTCTAAATTTAAAGAAGCAATTCATAATAATGATTTAAAAACTGCTGAAAATTTATATACTGCTCTTAAAGATTTTTATGAAATTTTTTCAGAATATAAAAAAAATGATTTATTCATTTCTGGATTTTCATATACTGGAATTTATATTCCTTATTTAGTTCAACAAATTAAAGGTATTGATAATAATGATATTAATGATATTCAATTAAAAGGAATTTTAATTGGTTCTCCTTATATTTCATCTAAATATAATTATGATATTACTTTAGTTGAAACTATATTTTCACATGGAATAATATCTTTAGATATTTATATTGATTATTTAAATAAATGTCCTCATTATCCAGTAATGATTAGTAGTTTAAATCTTTCTAATACAACAAATGATTTTATTTTTCTTAATAATACAAATGAACCTATTAAAATGGTTAATCATAGTTGTAATGAAGTTAAAAAAGAAATACAAAAACATTTAGTTGGTTTTCCTTTTATGGGGATTTATAATAAATGCTTTTTACCAAGTAATAATTATGATAATTTAAATAGAAATTTATATTTGAATCCAAGAACAAGAAATTTAAATCAATTAAATAATGAACAAATAAGATATTTAACTGAAGAAGAAATTTCAATTTTAAATAAAAATAGAAGATTAGAAGATAAATTAGAAATAGAATATCCATTAAATGATACTTGTGCACTTGATAATACAATTGAAAAATTATTAAATAAAGATAAAATAAAAGAATTATTAGGAGTAAATAAAAGTATAACTTTTTATCAATGTAAACAATTAAATTATAAATATGGAGACACAACAAAATTTTTTAAAGAACACTTAAATAAATTATCAAATTTTTCTTGTTGGTTATTTAGTGGATCAGAAGATTTATCAGTACCAATTTTAGGAACAATTTATTGGATTGGAGAAGCAAAATTTACAATTAGTAAAGAATGGGATGTTTGGAAATATAAAGGTCAACCTAAAGGAATGATTCAAAATTATACTAATGGATTACATTATTTAACTGTTAAAAATGCTGGTCATGTTATTGTCTATGATCAAAGAGAAGTTGGAAAATATATTTTTGATCAATTTATTGCTTTTCATTATCTTCCTAAAAATGAAAATGGTAAAGGAAAAAAAAATAATATTATATTTATAATATTATCAGTAATAGGAATATTTGTATTTACTTCATTATTAATTTTTATTATTTTTAAATGTGTTATAAGATATAAAAGAGTAAAAAATGACATAATTGAAGGAGGTCCTTTAATAAAAAATTAATAATTTATCAAAAAAACTTTATATTTATCATTTTAAAATTAGTTTAAGAATTTTTTATTTAATATTTTTTTTTATTAATTACTTTTTTCAATGAGTAAGTAAGTATTTTAATATTAAATTTTTTTTAATATATGTTAATTTTTAATATTAAATAATATGTTTAAAAATATTATTTTTACATTTTATACTATATTATATAGTGATTGGTATCCTATAAAACATAACACAATTTGTAATTTAACAATTTATTCAAATGATAGAATTTATAATAATATTGAATCAATTGTTGATCCTTTATATAGGTATTCAAAAATAAATATTTTTAATATTTCTTTATTTTTCAAATCAAATTCAATTTTAGGAGATTTTGAAAAGTTATATTTTCATGCTAAAATAAATAAAACAAAATTTATCCTTTTTTTAACAAAAAAAGAAATAATTTCTCCAATTCTAAAAAAATCATATGAAGATGAAACAAATTTTAAAAAAATAATCCCTTTAATTATATTAGATAAATCATTATCAAGTTATTATAATCTTAATTTATATATTCAAGCTTTAAAAGGAAAAATTCCAATAATATTAGTAGATTCTAGGAGATTTATTAGTTTATTAAATAAAAATAATTTATATGTATCATTATATTATTCAAAAACAATTTTTGCAAATAAAGTGGCTCTATATTTATCTTTAATATTAATGATTTTTATTAATTTAATATCTTTAATTTGGGGACTTCTTTTTTATAAAATTCCTCGTCGTTATAAAATAGAAATTCATGGTATAATATTATTTTTATTATTATTAAAATGTATTTTATCTTATTTAAATACAATTTATGTATATAAAAAAATAAAAGAATTTGATGAAATGAATGATTTTTCAACAGAAAAAGTATTTCGTGTTATAATATTAATAATAAATTATATAACAAAAGTAGTAATTGCATTTATATCATTTATAGAAACAGATTCAAATTTTAGTCCAGAATTAGAAGGAAGAGAAGTAAAATCAAATGCAGGAAATTTAGTAATTTTATTCTTATTTTTAGTAGGTGCAGCAGAAGGAAATGATTTTAATCAAATGGATATGAGTTTAATTTTATTTTCTTTTTATTATTTTTGTATTGGAATTTATGTAACTTATCATGCAATTAAAATGAGAAAAGAATTAACATCAACAATTGAATTTATTCAAATTAGAAATCCTGAAAGATTAAGTTCTTTACGTTATAAAATTAAAATTTTATATTATCATATTATTACTTTGGATTCTTTTGTTATTTTTTATATTATATCTGTTTGTATTATTAATAAATTTCTTTATGAATATGTTAATTTATTTGTTATACAAATTTTGAATTGTAATTTTGATATTTTTGAATATTTAGGATTAATGCTTACTTATTTACCTAGAAAATTACCAAGATATGCTATTTTTAATTTTATTTATTTATTTGATAATGAATATCAATTCCTTGAAGAAGATGATTATTATGAAAGTTATGGTGTCAATTTATCAAATGAAAATAATTATTTAACAAAAGATAAATTAAAAAATATTAAAAAAAATATTGATGGTTATAATATTTTTGTTATTGTTAATCCATATTATGAAAAAACAAATAAAAAAGATTTAGAACTGGATAATATAAAAATAGGATTATACTTCAATCAATAATATTAATAAACTTTATACATATAAATAATTAAAATAACTATATTATAATGATACAAAAAAAAATAAAAAAAATTTAACAATTTAAACAAAAAAAAATTTATTCTTGCTTACTACTATTCTTATGAAAAATTCTAAGTAAAAGAGTATCTAAAATTCCAGCAATAGTAAACATTCCTCCAATAATAGCACAAATATTAATTAACCCATCAAAATTTTGTGGATTTTTTTTTTCAAACTTAACTTTAATAGGTGAGATATCATATCTAAAAAAAATAGTAGGAATCATATTACTTTCAACTTTATTTTGTACAGCACTAAATTGAAAAACATTATATTTATCACCTTTAAGATTAACATATTCAGTAGGAACAATTTTAATAAAATATTCAAATAATCTTCTATCACCAGTATCATCACCTTTCATATTATCAAGAGGAGTAATAATTCCATCATTAAAATCTTTTTTAATCATTTCAATATCTTTTTCTTCACCAAAAGAAATATGATTAACAGTATGAGTAATATCAAAATTAATATTAGTACCATTGGCTCTAAATTCTTTAATAATATTAAAAAAAGCATGTGAAGAAACATGGAAATTTCCTGGTAATCTTAATACACTTATACTACCTTCTAAACGACATCCTTCTTTATTATTTAATGCTTTTTTTAATTCTTCTATATTTGGTTGTATTACTTCATGTTCTTTATCTTCTCCCATTTTTTCTGAATTTTTTTGAATAATTTTACCACTTTCATCTAATCTTGTTTTTTGTAATGTTCCCTTTACATTACTTGTGTGATGACCTGTAAAATCACTTATGTCAAGTGATAGGATACTACATGGAAGACGATGCATTGTTATATCTATGTTTATTTGAAGACGATTTGAACCTTTTGATGTGTCTACTAAAAGTTGACTTGATGATGTTATTTGGAAATATTTTGAAAATTCAAAAAGGAATAAGTATATTGAAATGCCAAATGTTACAACAGTTACTATATTTTTTTTTTTGTTTTTTTAAGTGAAATATTATATTTTTTTATTTTTACAAAGTGCTCCTATTAAGGTTGGTTTTAAATAGTTGCTTGGTAATTTCCCATATATGTCGAATGATCGAAGTTTATCTGAGAAGGATTGTTTTTCATACATTTTTTGAATATAATGAAATATAAATTATTTATTTATTTTTTGGGTAAAAATTAATTAATTATTTTTAATAAATATTTTTTGGGTTTAAAAGTCAATTTTGAATATTAAATTTAAATAATTAACTAAATAATATATTTTTGAAATTACTTTAATGCACTGAATTATATAGTATTTATAATATAAAAAAAATAATTATTAAGAATATATTTTTTAAATCTTTCATATTTTATTATATTTTTTTCTCTCGATTAAAAATATATTATAATATTTAAGATTTAAAATAAAAGATATTTTTTATTTAATTTAATGACCATATCCAGGTTTAACAGAATTATAAACTTCATTTCCTTGTTCATCAACGAGATAAAAATGATTTTTCCCTTTAACAAATTTTACTGGTCTTACATTTCTTCCGTATTTTTCAGCAATTTCTTTTGCAAATGTATCTTTATTTATTTGAACATAAGAATCACCTCTGACCTTATTATTGTCTAATGCCCAATAAAAACAAGTATCAGCTTCTTGAATAGTATTTAATCCTCCTTTATAGCAACAACATAAAAAACAACATCCTTCTTTTCTAACTGCTTCATGACCAGAATCTTTTTGTAACATTTCTTTTTTTATTTAATATTATAAATAAAAAGATATATATATATGATTTTTAATTTTAATTTTTTGATATTATTGTAAAAGATATTTTTTATATTAAAAGTAGTATATAATTAGATTTTATTTACATAATATTTGAAAAAATATATCTTATTTATCCTTATTTGTTTTTTTGAAAAAATGGAAAACTTTTCTTTTAAATTATTAAATAGAGTTAAGGTAAATAATAGTGAAAAATAATATAAGAATAAATAAAAATAATAATAAATAATTAATTAAATAAAATATTTATATAATTTATTTTTTTTATTTTAAAAAATATGTTTTTTTTTAAATAATATCAATTTAAAGTTATAAATTATTTAATTATATATAATAAATAAAAAAAAACTAATTACCTCCTTTAACTTATATTTTCACTATTATGAATATCTTCAAAATGTTCACTAATAACAGGTTCACCATTTTTAGAACTAGTTTTACTAATAATTTTCTTAACAGTAGTTTTAGTAGTAATAATTTTCTTTCCACCAGGTTCATTTTTTTCAACAACAGAAACATTACTATTATATTGATGACTTCTTAAATTTTCTTTATTTGAATTTGAAAATGAATTATTCTTACTTCTAATAGGAATATATGGAGTATTATTCGAAGAAGAATTTCTACTTGATTTTCTTATATTTTCATTTTCTCTTTGAGCTTCTTTTTGTTCATTTAATAATCTTTCATTTTCTTTTTGTAATCTTTCTAATTTTTCATTTAATTGTTGAATTAATATAATATTATTTTCTGAATTTTTATCATGAACTGCTTTTGCTTTTAAGAAATCTGCATTTTTATCATTTCTTCTTTCTTCATAATCAGCTAATTTTAATTTTAAATTTTCTATTTTTTTCTTATAATTTTCTCTTTCTGAATTTAATTTTTCATTTAATTGATTAATTTTATCATCTTTTTCTTTTTTTAAATTATCAAGTTGGATTTTATATTTATTTTCATTTTCAAAAGCAATTTTTAATTTTTCATCAATTTCATTAGTAAAACCATTATTTTCATATGATTCAATTTTTTTCATTAAAATTGCATTTTCACTATCTAAATTAATATTTTGTGCATTAACATCTTCATATTTTTTATTCCAAGTATCTTGTGCTTGTTTTAATTGTTCATTATGAATATTTTCTCCATTATTTAATGAATCTTTATAAATTTTTTCTAATCTTTCTCTCTCAGCTAAAATTTTCTTTTGTAATTCATCCATATTTAAATCATATTTTATTTTTAATTCTTTTAATTCATTTTTAATTTGTTCTATTTGTTCTATTAAATATTTAAATTTATCATCCCATGCTGATTTTTCTCTATCATATGTTGCTACTAATTTATTATATTCTAATTCTAATTTTTGTAATTTTTCTTGAAGTTCTTTATTTAATTTTTTTAATGCATCATTTTTAGTTTTGAAATCATTTTTAAGTTTATTTATTGTGTTTGTAAATTCTAAATGTTCTTTTTCTAATTCATCACTTAATTGCTTTTTCTTTAATGTTATTTGATTTAATTGTTCTAATAAAATTTCTTTTTCTTTTGTTAATGAGTCTGTTTCATTTTTGAATTTTTCTTTTAATAAAAGATATTCTTTATTTAAATCTGCAAGATTATTTTCAAGTAATTCTTTTTCTTTTTGTAATGCATTAATTCTTTCCATATATTCATTTATTATTTGTTCTTTTACTTTTGCAATTTTTAATTCAAATGTTGCTTTAAATTCATCTAATTCATTTTTAATTTGATTTAATTTTTCATTATTAAAATCAATTTCTTTTTGTTTTAATGAAAGTTCTTTTAAATAATTTACTTTATTAACATTTAATTCGGTATTAATAGAATTTAATTTATTTTTCAATTCATCAATTTTTTCTTCAGCTTCTTCTTTTTCTCTTAATAAATCATCATTTAATTCTTTTAACTTTTCAGTTAATTCACTTAATAAATTTTGTAATTCAATATTTTGTTCATTTAAAGAAGAAATTTCAATATTATTATTATCTAAATCTTTTTTAACTTTATCAATTTTATCAGTAATTTCATTTTTTTCAATTTCAAATTGTAATTCTTGTGCTTTTAAAGAAGCTTCTTGTTGATTTTTAATAGTAGAAATTGAATCTTTAGTATCATTAATAAAATTATTTAAAGATTCAATTTTTTGACTTCTTAAATATAATTCTTTTTCTGAATTTTTAACATATTCTTCATATCTCATATTAAGTTCATCTAAAGTATCTTGTAATTCTGCTATTTTATCATCTTTTTCTTTTTCAATTTGATTTAAATTTTCTGTTTGTTCATTTTCAATTTGAGTTAATTTTTCTTGAGCTTCATCATTTGCTTTTTTTATTTGTTCTAATATTTCTTCTTTTTCAATTTGGAATATTTTTCTTATTTCTTGAATTTCTTTATCATTTGCATTATTATTACCTTCTAATAAATCTCTATTATTACTTATTATTCCTTGTTGTTGATCTTTATAAGTTAAAGATAATTCTGTTAATTTATTTTTATGACTTTTTTGATTGTCTTCTAATAATATTTTAAATCTTTCTATTTCTGCTTCTAAATCAGCAATATTTTGTTTTGAACTTGGAATAATATTATTTTCATTTTCATATAATTTATCTTTTAATTCTTTAATTTTAGTAGTATATTCTTCAATAAGTAAATTTAATTTATTTATTAATTCTTCATTTTTAGTTTTTATATCATTTTCTTTTTGAGAATTTTCATTTATTAATCTTGCTAATTCACTTGATTGAGTTGTTTTTAATTCTATATTATTACGTGAAGTATTTTCATATTTATCAAGTAAATCTTTATTATTTTCTTCTAAAATTTTAATATATTTATCATGTTCTAATTTATCACTTTGATTTTGATCTTTTATTTCAGAAATTTTACTTTCAATATTCTCATTATCTTGTTTTAAAACACTTAATTCAATATTTAATTTAGTAGATTTTTTTCTTAATTCTTCTTCTTTTGTTCTATAATCATCATCTAATTTTTTTTGTTCTGAATTTAAATCATCTAATTTTCTTTCATAATCAAAAATAATTTTATCATTTTCTTTTGAAGATTCATTTTTAAAATTATTTATTTCTTTAGTTAAATTATCATTTGAATTTTTAATATCTTCTAATTTTTTTTGATAAGTTTCTAATAATTCTTCAATATCATTTTTTTCTTTTTCAATTCTTTTTCCTTTAGTTAATAATTGAGAATCTAATTCAAAATTTTTTTCTTGTAATTCAGAAATTTTTTTATTTAAATTTTTAATTTCTAATTCTAATTGAGCAATTTTTTCTTTTTGAGAAATTTCACTTCCACCTGAAGATGATTTAAAAGAAGCTCTTTTAGAATCATTTTGTTGATCATTTATTTCTTTTAAACTTCTTTCTAAAAATAATATTTTTTGTTCCATTAAAACTTTTTCTTTTTCATAATTTGATGAAATTTCTGTTGTTTCCATTTCTTTTTCATGAGAAGCTTTTTCTGCATCATTTACTTTTTTTTTCATATCTAAAATTTTTTGATAATTTTCTTTTTCTAAATTTGATAATTTACTTTTTAATTTTGCAATTTCATTATTTTTCTCATCAATTAATTTTGAAAAATTCTCATTTTCATTTGAACTTTGTGAAGACATAATATTTTTTTCATCTTCTAACTTTTTTAATTTATCATTAACATTATTTAATTGTTGAATTAATTTCTCATTATTATTTTTATTTTTATCTTCTTGATTTTTTAAATTATTCATTTCATTTTTATGATTTAAAAGTAAATTTTCCATTTCTTTAATTGTATTTTGAGAAAGTAAATTAGAATGATTAATCATATTTTTAATAATAAATTCATAAATTAAAATATCTCTTCCAGGACCATTTGGGCAATTTTCAATACAATAATTAATAAATTTTTCAATATCATCTTTATATTCTTGAATAGATTTATATAAACCATTTTTAACTTTATCATCAATATTTTTAAAATTATCTTCCATAAATTTTTTTGTAGTATAATTACACATTTCAACATTTTTTTCAATAATTTTCTTTTTTAAAATTTTTAATTCATTTTTTAATTTATTTAACATACTATTATCAAAATCTCCAATAGCAGAATTATTATAATTTTCAATAGCTTCTTTCTTTAATTTTCTAATTAAAATTCTTAAATCATTTTCATCCATTGGTAATTTATTTTCAATATTACTCATTTGTTTAGTAAACATTTCAACTGAAGTTTCTTGTGCTCTTTTAGTCTCATTTTCACACATATAAGTCCAAGCACTTTTAATAATTGGAACAGCACCTTTATTAATCATAGTAACATATGATATTAATAAATTAATAAACATTTCACCATTTAAAACTTGACCATTTAATTTTTTAGGTTTAATACTATTTAATACAGTTTTTCTTAATTTATTAACTTGATCAATAAATTCAATTCTTAATCTACTTGCATCCATTTTTTCTAAATTTTGTAAATTACCTTCTTCAGTTAAAGGTCTTACTAAAGTAACACAATCTCTAGTTGGAAAATATTCTTTAACTAAATTTCTAATATGATTTTTATTCTGAATAAATTCACTACTTCCTTTTTGTAATTCTAAGCTTTTTTCTAAATATTCTTTACTTGTAATAGGTTGTCCTTCAGTATTTTTTAATTGTAAAGAAAAATCTCTAATAACCCACATAAAACTAGGTAAATACAAAGAAAAATCTTCAGTATCATTTTTTTGTTGAATATTCTTAGTAATATTAACAATAAAACTTAAATTTTGAATGGCATTTTCATCAATAGTACCCAAAGAATTAAAAATAAAATAAGAACTTAATAAAATTGCTAAAGTCATAATTTTATTATCATGATTATGATCTTCATCAGTGGCACCAATTCCTTCAGTATCAATAATAATACAATTAATACTTTGTCCTTCTGGAGTGTGTGCTGGAATTGTTTTATTCCACATCCATAAACCTTTTGTACAAGGATTTATTGATGGCCCCACACCAAAACCTGATGATTGATTTAATAACATTCTATTTAATAAGTAACTCTTTCCTGTTCTATACATTCCTGCTACTGATATTATTCCTAATGGAGCTTGTAATGTTTTTAAAAATGATTCTGCTTCTGGATTTATTATGAAACGATTTAATGATGAATCAAAGTTTACCATTGGTATTGCTTTTCCTTGAGATGTCATTTTTTATTTTTATTTGGTTTTATTTTTTTATTTTCGGGTTTTTATTATGATTTTGTTATTTTATTTTATATGAGGGTTTTATTTGGTTTTTTTTGGTTTTTTTAGTTTTTTTTGGATTTTAGATATTTGGTTTTTTGATTTTTGGGTTTTTAGGTTTTTTTTAGGTTGAGTTTTGGGTTTTTTAAAGGTTTTTTTTTGGTTTTTTTTGCTTTGGTTCTTTATTTTGAAGTTTATTTTTTTTTATTTATGAATAATCATTATTTTAGTATTCACATATTTTAAATTTAAATAATTATATTTTTAAATAATAATTTAAATTTTAAATTTTTTATAATTTAATATAATAAATAATATTAAAAAATAAAGCTAATTAATATTTAAAATTCATTTAAAATTTGATCTACTTTTTTATGTAATTCTTTAACATCACTATCTTCAATATCATCATCATTATTAATATCAACAATATTATTCTTATTTTCCATATTACTTTTTTCTAAAACACAATATGATTCAATTACAGGGAATTCTGCTTCTAAAGAAGCATTAATTGAAATATTATTTTCTTTTATTGGTCTTAATGTAGTATTAATATCATTCATAGATTGTAAATTTTCAACAATATTATTTAATGTTTGTTCTTTATAATTTTCGTTATCTTCTTTTATATTTATTGCACTTTCATTATTAAAATTAACTTTTTCAATATTATTTTTTATATTTGGATTATTTTCATTATTATTATTATTTCCATGAATAGCATTTTTAATATTATTTTGAATATTTTGAATAATTTTACTATTATTAATAGGAATATTTTGAATTTTTTGATTACTTGGAATATTTTGGATGTTTTGAACATTTTGCATATTTTGAATATTATGTATATTTTGAATATTATGTAAATTTTGAATATTTTGAATATTATTATTATGTTGAATAATATTATTTACTTTAATATTATTATTTTGTCCAGTTAATTTTTCATACTTCCTTTTTATTTCTTCTAGTTTATTTATATTATGTTTATTAGTATTAGAAGTATCATTATATATATTATTAACATCAACATCATTTAAATTAAAATTAGGAATATTTCTTTTTTGAGTTTTACTTGGTGTCTTTGCTTTATTTCTTGCTTTAGCAACAATATAAATTTTCTTTTTATTATCATTTAAAATATTATTTTCATCATATAATATTTTAGAAGTTGATTGAGTTTTTTTATTTATATTTTGACTTTTATTATCAATTTGTTTAACATAAAGTCTCTTATTTGAATTTTGTTGTGAAGGTGGTTTTGAACTATTAGAACTTAAAGTACCTAAACCATTATTTAAATTATTAAAATTTGAATTTGTTAATGTTAATTTATTAACTTTTCCTTGTAAAATTTTATTATTCATTGATAATAAATTAATTTTATTTTCTTTATTTTCCATTTCTTTTTTTAAATTTTTTATCTCATTTTGTAATATTATAATATCATTTGAATTAGATTCATTTTTTTGATTATTTTGTTTTAATTTATTGATTTCTTTTTTATGTGAATTTATTGAACTTGTTAATTTTGCTGTATATTCTATATTTTCTTGAATTGTTTTCTCTTTTTCTTTTAATTGATTTGAAATATCTTTAACATGATTTGATAATTGACTTACTTCTGTTTCTTGTTTTATTATTACTTCTTCTAATTCTTTTTTTTCTTCTTCTAAATTTAAAATATTCTTTTTTAATAATTTAATTATTTCTTCATATTTTTTTGAGTTTTCATTTATATGATTTGAATTATCGTTTTTCTGCTTTAATTGATAATTTTCTTTTATTAATTCTGATATTTTGTTATTATTATTTTCTTTTTCTTCTGTTAAATTACTTATTGTTCCATTTAATAATTCTAATTCAGTTTTCAGTTCTGAAATTTCTAACATATAATTTGATATTTTTAAATTCATTTTTTCCTCTTTTTCTTTTGATTGTTCTTTCATTTTTATAATTAAATCATTTTGATCTTTTAATTTTTTATTTAATTCAATTTCTTTTTCTTTATCAATATTATTTTCATTTTTTCTTTTGTTTTCTTGATTTTCTAAATTTTTATCTTACTATATTTCAAAAATTTTATTATAAAAAAATTCTTACCATTTCTTTAATTAAATTCAATAACGGAATACATTTTAAAAAATAATTAAAAATAATTCATTTATTAATTATATATGAATAAAAATAATTTTTAATTGATTTTATTTTTATATTTATTTTTATATAAAAGTCAAAAATTAGACTAAAAATTTTCTTATTTTAAAAATCCTATTTTTTATTTTTAAAAAATGAAAAAAAATGTAATTCAATTTTGTTTAGTCATTCTAATTTGTTCAGTTGTTTGTAATAACAAAAAATCACAATATCAAAATAATATAAAAAGAGATTTAGCTGATATAAATTTAAAAAATGCAAAAATCTATTTTAAAAAAATAAGAAATATAGTTGATGATTACAATTATTATTTAGAATGTCATGACTATGATTTATTAAAAATTAAAAACATAGAATATATTATAAATTATAAAATTTATTTATCAAATGATTGGATTCCAAATTCAAATTATATATATTTAAATTTACCTAATAACACTAATTATAATATAAATATCCGAATTTACGATGAAAATGATTCAAAAGAAATATCTAATACATTATTATTTGATAATAATTATGAATTTAATTTTAACCAAATTTTTTTTGATTATTCAACTTTTGAAAAAGTAATAATCACTACAAAAAATAAAAATAGTTTTAAAGAAATAAAAGCTATTTTTACAATTAACAATACTGGAAATCAAATAATTAATTTTAATAATAATAATGGAGAATTTATATTTAATAAAAACCAATTAACAGAATCAAAAACATATTGTTTTTATTATATAAAAGAAAAAGAATATACAGAAAATAAAATATCAAAATGTATTTTTATTTATAATCATCCAGAAGAACTTTTTAAAGTATATCCAAGAATTAATAATGATAATCTTAATAAATCATATTATTATTTTTATATTGAAGAAATAAATAATAATTTAAATATTGATGAATTAATAGGAAGATTCAAATCAAATAATTTAACGTATTATTATCATTATGATAGAAATACTCATTCATTCATCCCTGATTCCATATCAGCAAATTTTAATACAAATAATTCTGTATCTTTTGAAATTTATGAACAATTAAGTGATAATACTATTAATATAATCTACCAATCATTTAACCATTCAAATTTTATTTATTCTATGAATAATATTATTTCTTCAAATCCATCAATTGTATATGAAAATGAAATTACTTTACAAATTCCTAGATATAATCAATTTTTTGAGAGTTGTTTATATTATCAAAAAACAAATGAACTAACAAAACCAAAGAGTATGAATAATACTCATTTAAATGTTAGTTTAAATAAATATGGTTATTATAATGTTGATTATTTTTTTATTTATAATGTTATATTTTATTCAAAAAGATTAAAAGATTTGAATTATTTCAATTGCTATGTAAAAAAACCTTTAGAATATAAAAATTCCTATATACAATTTACTTTATCTCATGATGAATATTATTTAAAAGATATAAAATTAATTTCTATTTATGAAAATAATATAGAAAATTTAATATTAAATAGTTCAAATTTTAAATTTAAGGACAATGAACTTTATTTTAATGTTTATATGGAAAAAGATAAAATTTACAAAATTGTAATAACATCATCTGATAATAATTCTTTTAATTTAGGTAATTTTACTTTACCTTATCCAGAATATTTATTAGAAACAAATCATACTTTAGTTGAAAATTCATCAGGTAATTTAAATTGTTTAATTAAATTTTCATTTGAAACTGATCCCCAAATTAATTTAAAGAATATTTATATTAATGGAAAATCAAATAATGAATATAATTTTATTCAAAAATATATTACAGATAATTTTTTTTCATATGATTATATTTTTCAATATACTTTATCATATAACAAACCTAATAAAATTAATATTTCAATTTCAAATGAAAATCAAAAATATCTTTATTATTCAATATATAAATTAAATATTAATAATAATATAATTTCTTTATATATTCAAACTGATTCAAATTTTTATTTTATTAGTCAACCTGTTTCAAATATTAATTTAAAATCGGTAAGTCAAAATAGTAATTCTTATCAATTTAATTATAATCAAGTAAATGATTCTTCTATTTATTTATATAATGCTTTTCCTTTTAAAAGTAAAATAATTTTTTTCTCAAAAATTATTAATAATCAATTATACTATATTGATACTGATTTTACTATTCAAAATGTAAATTTTTATCAAGGAAATGCGAATGCTCAATTAATATTGAATTTTAATAATAATAAAAATATATTTAATATAAATAGAATTATCCTTATAAATGATTTTGAAAAAAATGGGGAAATTATTGATACAGAACATATATTAATAATTGGTAATTCAATAACTGCAGAATTTGATTTAAGTTTAATTTTTGGTGGAAAATATTCTATTTCTTTTTATTATGAAAATAAAAATAATAATGAATATATTTATATTCCATCAAATATATATGTTAATATTGTTAAAAATATATCTGAATATTTTGAACTTGAAAATCATTCATATTTAGTTAAAAAAGGTGATGACTTAAATTGCGAAATAATTATCAATTATAATTTAATTAATGCCTTAAATTTTATATCTCAAATAAAATTAAATGATATTTCATTATCATGTAATATTAATAATAACCAAATAATATGTAATTATTTTTTTGAAAATATTGTTGAAGTTAGTAAATTAGGTTTATATATTAATAATGAATTAATTGGAAAAGTTTTTATTGATATTTATTATCTTAATGATGATATTAATTATTATATATGTCAATCAAAGAAATTTTTTTCATTATATTTTAACTATGAAACTTTAAATGATATGGAAACAAATTTCCAAATGGAATCAATATATTCTTCTAAAGAAATAGATGGAAATTTAATTAAATATGATTTATTAAATTTTAAATATGATAAAATATCATTTAATTATTTGAAAAAAAATTATATAATAAATCTAGAAGAATATAATTACAAAGAAATTAATCTAAATTTAGAAACTTCAAATTTAGAAATTAATAAATCTAATATTTATATAGGTGAAACAAATATAATTTTTTCTTTAATATTATCACATCCATTTGAATTAATAGAAAATAATTATGAAATAAATTTAATTAATAAAGAAAATTCATCAATTAAAATAAAAGCTAATATAGATTCATTTAATTCAACAAATCTGAATTTAAAATTTGATTTTGACAAATCTTATGCAGGAAATTATTCATTATATTATAAATCAATAATATGTAATGAACAATATAAAATTTCAATGACTGATATTATTGTAAATGAACCAGAATGTAATAAATATGAAACTTTTATAAAAGATAAATTTAAATGTTTATTATGTGAAGAAATAGATTCAGAAAAGAAATATTATCAAAATGGAATTTGTGTAAATAAATGTGATAATAATAATAATTATGGAATTGAAAATGAAGATTCTTTAATATGTATTAATTGTCCATTTAAAATAAATGATGATGGAATTTGTACTTTTAAATATATTGAATTTAATGGAATAAAGTACATTCATAATGATATTATTTTGGCAGAAATGAAATTAGATGAATATTGTTCTAAATATTGTGAAGAAAATAATTATGTTTTCTGTATTAGAGATTTTATTAATGAGTCTAAATGTTATTGTAAAGATGGTTTTGAAGGCAAATTTTGTCAATTAAAAAATGATAGTTATATATTTAATTCTTATTATGATGAAATAGATATTTATGTATATGAAGTTTTTAAATTTATTGAATTATATTCTTCTTATTCAACAAATACTTCATTAGAAAGTAAAAAATTACTTTCTCATAAAAATAAAATTGAGAGAAAATATACAAACAATAATGAAAAAGATGAATTTTCATATATTCAATATGTAAATAAAGAACAAATTTATAAAAACAATTCAAACTCTCAATTATCAATTAAAAAACCTAAAATAATTTATTATCAATCATCTTTCAAATATAAAAAAGACAATAAATAATATATAATTAAAAACAAATAAATCAATTTAAAATTCCTTACTTTAAAAACTAAAAAAAACAAAAAAAAACTAATATATAATAAAAAAAAATATTCTTATAAAAATTCTTTTAAAAATATCAATAATAAAAAACCTAATTCATAACTGCATCAACTTTAAATTCTCCATTAGTTTCATAAACAACAGCAGTTCCTTTTTCAGTAACAACAGTATAAACATTACATCCATTTCCATAAACATCACTGAAATATTTATCAACTTTCAAAACTCCATTAATACCAAAATAACTACTAACTGTATTACTGACTTTCATTTCAATTCCATTATCATTAAATTTATTTTGATTTGGTTCAATCATAACAGGATCATCATTTAAAGATAATTGAGGTTGATCTCCTAATGGTTTATAAACAGTTGTTTTAAATAATTTAATTTTTGTTTTATCTTGAAAATGTCTTCCTGCAAAAAGTAAATGATAATTTACTCCATTTACTACTTGACTATATACTTCTAAGGGAAATAAATCATATTCGTCGTTTGTTTTTTCTGATATTTTTGTTTCTGACATTTGACGAGAACTGTTTATGTATAAGTCGTTCATTTCAAATGATAATCTTTGCCAACCTCCCAACATTTTTTTTAAATATTTTTTTTATTTTTTTTTGATTTATATATGTGTGATAAAGTTTTTTTTAATGTTTTTATTTTTTTATTTTTATTTTTTGATTATAAATAATAATTTTTATTGTATATGTATGGGTGTATTAATAGTTTTAATAATTAATTAGGTTCAGAAATGAATATAATTTTTATAATTTTTATATTAGAATTTTTTGAATTAATTAATACACATCCTTATATTTCAATTTCTGATTCTACAAATATTGCAGCAACAGGAAATTTTGATGGAGGAGATATAATAACATATACTTCTAACGAAATATCAGTTTATGATACAAATATGTTAAAAAAACAAACTTATACAATAAGTGATCCTTACCCATCAAATCAATATATAAAAATATGTCAATTATCAAGTTCAATTTATGTATTATCAGATAGGAGTAATTATTATATTTATAATACAAATGATAACTCATTTACAAGAAATACTTATAATTCTGATAATTTAATTGCTGAAAATATTTTATCATGTTATCTAAATAGTTATTTTTTAGTTGCAGCAATAAATTCATCAAATATTATTGTAATGAAATATGATATGAATTTTAATCAAATTCAAATAACTCTCCCAAATACTAATACAAATAATTATATAATTAGTTGTTTGGCATTAAAAGATTATATTGTATTATTATATCCTAACCCTGCAAACTTAATTACAACACATTATTCTTTATATAATTTAGAATGTGATATAAAAAAAGAATGGAATTTAAAACAAGGAAAAACTGTAAATACATATACAGATATGATTGAACCAGATTCGGATTTTAATACTATAAATGTAAAATCTGCAATAATTGAAGAAAATTCATTTTTAATTTGTATTTTAAAAAATAATAATAAATTATATTGTACCACAGTAGAAATATTAGAAGATGATTTAAGAAAAATATCACCTCAAAATACTAATGGAAATTTTATAACAAATTATTATTGCGATTATTCAAATTCTGATATTTCAATTGGTTTATTAAATAATTTGAAATTTGCTACAATGTGTAGAAAAAATATTAATACTTTTACATTATCAATTACAAAATTAAATGGAAAAGAAATGATTGCATATTTAATAGATAACGAAATTACTAATATTGATAATCAAATTCATTTTGTTAAAATGAGTAGTCTTGGTTTAGGTATTTTTTATAATAAAGATGGAGGAAAATTTTCAATAGCAGAATATCCAATTTGTAAAGATATTTCCTTACCTCTAACAAATGAAATTAATACTGAAACTGAATATTCATTTGATTTTTCAAATTATATATTCAATGATATTTTTGATACTTCAGATGAATATTTAGTAAAAGTTTTTCCTTATGATTATTTTAATAATTCACATAATGAAGTTCAAATATATCATGATAATGAATTATTATCATCAGACACAACAATATATCAAAAAAAATTAATTAAAACAAATTGGAAATTAAAAGCAGGTAAAATACATTCAGATTACAAATATACATTTAAAGTATATTATTCAAAACCATATCTCGGAGTACAAAAATGTTTTTTAAATATAAAAATATCATGTAGTGAACATTGTTTAGAATGTGATATAATAAATTCAATATCAAATTGTATAAGATGTGATACTGATAATCAATATTATAAATATCCATTAGATGGAATATATATTTGTAAACAAAATTCAAGTGATATAACAGGATATTATTTATCATCAGCTGATTCAAATGGTGAATTTTTAGAATGTCATGAAGGATGTTTAAAATGTTATGGTCCAACAAATAGAGATTGTTTAATAACTGATAAATGTGAAAATTCAATTTGTTGTAATAATTTATATTATGCATTAGAAGATCATAAAAATGAATGTTATAAAAATACACCTGATGGTTATTATAAAGATGAAACAAATCAAATTTATAAAAAATGTCCTTCATATTGTAAAACTTGTGATTATGAAGATTCAACAAATCCAATTTGTAATACTTGTAATACAATTAATTCATATTATCCTTTAGAAATAAATGGTTTAATTTATTGTTATTTAAATGAAAATAGACCTGATGGATATTTTTTATATATTAATGTAGAAGATAATACTAAATCATTTTATAAAAAATGTAATTATGCATGTGAATCATGTTCTACAGATGAAAGTACAACTAGTACAAATTGTATTAATTGTAAAAGTACTTATTTTGAAGATCCATCAATTACTGGATTAACTTATAAAAATTGTATTACAAATACAGCAGAAATTGATGGATATTATTTTGATGGTACTCAATTTGTAAGTTGTCCATCAAAATGTTCAAAATGTTCATTAACATCAAATTCAAATAATAAATGTATATCATGTAATAAAAATTCAAATTATTATCCATTATATAAAAATACTGGATATTTAACATGTATAACAGAATCAGAAAAACCAACAAATACATATTTTGATTCAGAAAATGAAATATTTTTAGAATGTTTTTCTGCATGTGCAACATGTACATCAAAAGGTACTTTATCAAAAACAAATTGTTTAACTTGTGCTGAAAATTATATTCCATTAACAACTGATTCAACTCAATGTATTATAAATTGTGATAATTATTTTTATGTTCATAATAATCAAAATAAATGTTGTAATTCTTGTCCAATTTCATATCCTTATTTATATCCTCAAACTGGACAATGTTATAAAGAATGTCCTGATTATCTTTATAATAATATTTGTTATGATGAATGTCCTGATAATACAATTATTAAAAAAAAATATGGGAAAATATGTTATGATGTGGGAAATTGTGAAAGTTCATATGTAAGTTCTTCAATTTCAAAAGATGATATTTCTTCTTATTATGATTCATTTATTGATGAATATTTAGATGATTATTTTTATATTCAAAATCATGTTAGTTATATTCAAAGTGAATATGATGAATATACTATTACAATTTTTAAAAATGATACTTGTACTTATACTAATATGAATAATGATTTACTTATGCTTGATTTATCTGATTGTCCAAATAAATTAAGACAAAAATATAATATTGATGATAATATAGATTTAACAATTTTATTAATAAATTTCTTTTTTGATGATTTATCAAATCAAATAGAATATTATTTTTATAATTCAGAAACAAAAGAAAAATTAGACATATCACCTTGTTCAAGAATAAATGTAATAAAAACTATAACAGATAATGATAAAATTGATTATGATAAAGCAGTTGAAATGGCTGAACAAGGAATAAATGTCTTTGATATTAATGATGAATTTTTTACTAGTATTTGTTATGAATATAAAACTGAGAATGGAACTGATATGATTTTAGCAGATCGAATTAAAGATTATTATCAAAATGTTACTTGTGATAATGGTTGTAGTTTAAATGAAGTTAATTTAAAAAATAAAGTTATTAATTGTTCTTGTAGTGTTAGTCAAAGTGATAGTGATAGTAATAATATTTTTGATAATAAAGTTACTGGGGAAATATATACATTAATTGTTGATGCTAATTTTGAAGTTTTAGAATGTTTTCATGAAGTTTTTCAATATAAATTTTGGATTAAAAATTATGGAAATTTTACTATGTTAATTTTATTGTTTACTAATACTATTTTTCTTATTATTTATATTATTAAAGGATTATTTGATTCAAAACGTTATTTATATCAATATATGAAATATAATCCACCTAAAAAAATTTTACAAACAGATGGGAATTATTTAATTAATAAAAATAAAAAAGATGATAATTATAAAAAAGAGTATTTCCCACCTACAATGGGTAATAATGAACATGAACAATTAATATCAGAAAATCATATAAATAGAAAAAATATATTAAAAACAGAAATAAATAATGAAAATATTAAAAAAAATTTTATATATAGTAATAATGATGATGAAAATGATGATGAAAATGAAAATGAAAATGATAATGAAAATTATAATGATAATGATAATAATTATGATAATGAAAATATAATAAAAGGAGAAAATGATAATCAATTAAATTTATATAAAACACAGTATAAAAAATCAAATTTAAAACAATCAAATATAGATGAAAAATCAAAAAAATTAATAGTTATGGCATTTAGTCATAATTATTTTGATGATGAAGAACCAATTTATGATACAAAACCAAAAAATGAAATGTTAAATTTGAATTTAAAATCATATGAAAAAGATTCATCAGATTCTTTAAATTCTAAAAAAAGAAATAAAGGAAAAAAATCAAATAAATCAAGTATGAATTCAACAATTGAATCAAAAATACAAAAAATAAAACCAATTAGAAATTTTAGTGATGAAGAATTAGATAGAATGGATTTTCATAATTCAATTAAATATGATAAAAGGAAATTTTGTGATTATTATTGTAAATTAATAAAACAAAAACAAAATATAATAAATACATTTTTTGTTTATAATCCGATGAAACCTTTTCCAATAAAAGCAATTGCATTTTTTTTTATGATAAGTGTTATTTTTGCTGTAAATTGTTTATTTATTACAGAAAGTTATATTAGTCAAAGATATAATCATAAAGGAAAATTGGGATTAGCTTTTATTTTAAATAATGCAATTAATAGAATTTTCTATTCTGTTGTTGTTTGTATTATTATTAATTATTGTGTTTCTTGTTTATTTGATTCTGAAATTAGAGTTAAAAATTTAATTAAAAGAGAAGAAGATATTCAAATTTTAAGAAATGAATTAGCTAAAATAATAAAAAAAATGAGAATTAATTTTTTAATTTTTATTATTTGTACATATTTATTAATGTTTTTTTTCTGGTATTATTTAAGTGCTTTTTGCAATTGTTATAATGGAACACAAAAAGATTGGTTTTATGGAAGTTTAATTTGTATTTTCATTGTTGAAATTTATCCTTTTATTTTATGTTTAATTAACACTTTATTATGGTATATTGGAGTTAAATGTAAAGCAAATACATTTTATAAACTCAATCGTTGTTTATTTTAATTGAAAATTATACTTTATTTGGTTTTATATTCTCATTTTTTATATATTTTAATCTAATAAAATCATATATAATTAAAATAACAATAAAATATAAATAATAAAAAAATCATAATATTTCAAAATAATATCATTAAAAAAATAAATTAAAAAAAAAATTCAATAAAAAATCTAAAAAAAAAAAAAAAAAAAATAAACCCAAAAAATAATGTCAGAAAATGATCAAGCTTCAAAATGTAAAGTAGTGCTATTAGGTGAATCAGGAGTAGGAAAAACATGTATAATTAGTCGTTATATAAGTGGATCATTTGACGATAAAAGTGAATCAACAAACGGAGCAAGTTATGCAAGTAAAGTAAATGACTATCCAAAATTAGGAAAATCTCTAAGATTAGACATTTGGGACACAGCAGGACAAGAAAGATATCGTTCATTAACAAAATTTTTTTATAAAGATGCTGCAATTGCAATTTTAGTATATGATATTACTAGAAAAGAATCATATGAAGAATTAAAAAATTATTGGTATAATCAACTTAAAACTTCAATTAATTCAAATATAAGTAAAATATATTTTTTTTAATTAGTTTTTTTTATTATATTATATTTTTAGTTATTGGAATTGCTGGTAATAAATGTGATAAATATGATCAAGAAGAAATTAGTGAAGAAGAAGTTAGAGAATTTGCAAAAGAAATTAATGCTATTTTTAGATTAACTTCTGCTTTTGATAATACTGGAATTGATGATTTATTTAAAAGTGTTGGAAATTTATATTTAGATCCTAATTATCAAGATATTATTGAGAAGGATAAAGAAGAAAAAGAAACTAATAAAGGACCTGTTATTAAACTTGATCAAAAAGCTGTTGCTGAATCTGATAAAAAAATCAAAAAGAGAAAAAGTGGTGGTTGTTGTTAATTGTTTTAGGAATTTTTTTATTTATTTTTTTTATTTTTTTTTACTGTTTATTCAATTTAACTTTGATTGAAGAAAATATTAAATAAATTTTAAAAATATTATATTTTTAGTTACAAAAAAAATGTAATAATTATATAATACTGTTAAATAATTATATTTTAATTGTATATTTTTTTTCTTTTTATCAAATAATGAGGATTAGAATTATTTTAGATAATTAAATTATTATTTTTAAATTAACATTTTTTCTATCATAAAAAAAATAATGAATTATAATTTAAAAAAAAAAGAAAATTGTAATCATCAAATAACCAAATTTCCTTTTTGTAATAAATGTTGTTGTATATATAATCCAATCAAAAATATTTCAAGTATAAATAAAAGATTAAACTCAATAAAAGATGAAATAACTTTTGGAACATTATTTAAAAAATTGATTAATAGTACTGATAAAAATCGAAATAAATTTGTAAAATTAAAAAAAGAAACATTACCAAATATTAAAAATAGGAAAGATATTATTGAAAAAATATTTAAAGTAATTACTATTTATAAATATAGTTTATCAACATTTTATTTATCTATTGTGTTATTTGATGAAATCTTTATTCAAAATAAATATAGTAAAAAATATTTTATATCAAATGAAGAAATTGCATTAGGTTCTCTCATTTTAGCAATAAAATGTAATGAACAAGAAAATAATTGTTCAATTTCTTTATCTCAAATAAATTATTTTTATTCTTCATCAATTAAAATTCCAAAAGGAAGATTAAAACTAATTGAAATATTATGCTTAAAAAAATTAAATTATAATATTTATAAAATTACACCATATGATTATTTAAATATATTTATTAAAATAGGAATAATTTTTAATAATGAAATACAAGAAAATACTAATTTAAATGTAGTTTATTTAAATTCAAAAATATCAAATTTTTCTTATGAGATTTTAGATAATTTAATGAGGAATTCAAATGAATATTTTCTAATAAAATCATATTTAATTTCTTTAGGTATATTATTATATGCAAAAGAAAAAATTATGCATTGTAATAATATTGAAATGTTTATTTATGCATATAATAAATCTGAAAAAGAATTATTAAAAACAAAAAATTATGTTAAAGAAAATTGTGAAAAGAAAAATAAAATAAATTATATAATTAATTATAAATCAAAAAATACTAAAAATAATAATCTATTTAAAAAAGTTAAAAATAATAGTCAATCACCTTTACAAAAAGATACTTATAAATTACAAAAATTATTTCTTTTAAGACCTAAATCATTAACATCTGTAAATTCAAGAACATCTTCAAAGAAAAAAAGTTTTAATTTAGGTTCAAGTGTTAGTACTTCATCAGATGAATTTAATAATGGTATTATAAATCATAAAATTATTTTTTCAGGTAAAAACTTTTTTTTAAAAGAAAATACTTTAAATTATTCTTTTTCTTTTACATATAAAAATTCAAACAATTCATATAGAAAAAAATATATTCTTAATATTAGACCTTTTAGTCAAATTTTAGAAAAGAAAAACAGTTGTTTATTAAGAAATAATAGAAGATTGGTTAATTTAAATGAGATTAATTATAATTTCAGTCAAAAAATAAAAAACTATAGAAGTATTAAAGAATTATTAAAAGAAAAAAAAGAAAAAAAGATTAATTATACTTCAAATGAATTTTCATATTTAATTAGTCATTCCTCTTATAAAAATAAATCTAATAATAAAAATAATAACAATAATAATAATAATTATAATAATAAGAAAAAAAAATTGAATATAAAACCATATAAATTGAACAATAAAAATATAGATTTAAAACCAAAAGAAATTATAAATAATAAGGAAAAAAAAATAAATAATGTTATTAAAAATTCTATTAATATTTATAATAAAATGACTAATCATAAAAGAACTCATTCTTTATCAACTTTTAATAATATAAAAGATAAAACTGTTTTGACTTCATTAATGAAAAATAAAAATATACTTAATTATTGTAAAATTGTCAATAGAAAAACAAAAGTTCTTTACTAAACTCTTTTTTAAAAATAATTTATTTCCTTTCTTATATTTATAAAATAATATATATAAAATAAATTATAAATAAATTATAAATAAAATATTAAATACTTAATTTATATTTATTATATACATTAAAATTGTAATGAAATTATATTTAATAAAATGGATGAAAATCAAATGAATATATATATTCCAAAATTAATAGACTCAAGTAAAGCATATATGAAAGATATGAAAAAAAAAATGATATTAAATAATTATCTTTCAAATTATAATAATAGAGCCACAAAAGATTTTAATAAATTTTTAAATGATTCAAACACTCGTTATAAAATAATAAAATCAGGAAATCCAATGGATTCAACTTTAAATCATACAATGAAAGTATTTTCTCCAATAAGTAAACAAATTTTATCAAATAAATTTTATACTGAATTAACAACAAAAGATGAAGAAAAAAAATTAAAAAAAGTTGCAAAAACTGGAGTAGAAAATAGAAAACTAATAAAAAGAATAAGAGAAGAACAAATTAAAAATAGTTATACAGATACAGAAAAAAAATTTAGAGAATTTTTAAACAATTTAGTTTTAGAAAAAAAAGGTTTATTAAAAGTTAAAAAAACTGATAATGATTGGAGAAAAAGAGTAATTACAAATTATACAACTGAAAAATTTAAAGAAGATAATTATTTATTACAAGATATTATTGATAAAGACAAAAAATTATTTAATTCAAAAATAGAAGATTATTTTAATGAAATAAATAATATTAAAGATTCAATTTTAAATGGTTCAAAAGAAGAAATTAGGAAAAAAAAGCAGAAAATTATTATTAATTTTGATAATTTAAATATGTTAAAATATAAAAAACCAGACCCAATTCCAATTAATTTAATTAAAAAAGCAGAAAGAGATGAAGATACAATTGAATTAAGAAAATTTGTTCCATATAATAAATCACCTAAATCTCAAAGAAATAAAACTCATAATTATACAAATAATGATAAAATAAGAAATATTAATATAGATAATTTTACTCAAGAAGATTTTTCAAATACAAGAAGAGTTGTTATTGGAGAAGCTAATAATGTTTTTTGTTTAAAAGATAAACTTGATAAAAAAAATGAAATTCTTTCTCAAAATATTGATGAAGATTTTCCAAAAATTGAAGATTATAATCATATTATTAAGAAAAGATTAGATAATAAAAAAAAGAAATTAGTTGAGAATCTTTTAAAAAATACTAAATTTTTATCAGAAGATGAAGAAAGACGATTAAGATTTAATTTAACTTTGAAAAATAATTTTGAGAAATGGAATCAAGATCCAAGTGAGTTAGAAGGCTATTATATATAAATTAATTATTTTAATAATTAAAAATTATTAATTTTTAAAGGGATTTTTTGCTTTTTTTATTCCTAAAAATGGATGATAAAAAAGAAAATGAGATTAATAATGTTGAAGAAAAAATTATAAAAGATGAAACAAAGGAATATCTTAATGAAATTAAAAAAGATGAATTAATAAATAATAATATAAATAAAGAAAATATTAAAGAAGAAGAAATTAAAAATAATGATATAAATAAAAATAATTTTAAAGAAAAAGAAATTAAAAAAGAAGAATTAATTTATAATAATATAAATGAAGAAAAAATTAAAGAAGAAGATATTAAAATTAATGTAATTACAAATGAAAAAAAAGAAAAAGAAATCAAAAAAGAAGAACCAATCAATAATAATATAAATGAAGAAAATATTAAGGAAGAAGGAATTAAAAATAATGTTATTAATGAAAATAATATTAAACAAGAAGAAAATAAAGATAATAATATAAAAGAAATAGATATTAATGAAAATAATATTAAACAAGAAGAAATTAAAGAAAATAATATAAAAGAAGAGGAAATTAAAAAAAAAGAAATTATAAACAATAACAAAGAAAAAGACATAAAAAAAGATAAAGAAAACTCTAAAAATGAAAATAAACAATCTAAAATAAAAGATGATATATTAAGTGGAGATATGACAAAAAAAACAGATGCAGAATTAGATGAAATAGAAGACAAAAAAAATGTTGAAAAAATAAATAAAATAAAATCAAATTCCTTAAAAGTAAAATTATTAAGTTTAAACTTATACAGAAATCAAATTATAAAATTAAAAAACACTGATTTATCAAAAGAATCTTATCCATTAAAACAAATATATGATAAAAAATATTTTGATATATATACAAAAATATCTGATATAGTTTCAACAAATGATATTTCATTATATGAAAATTTATTAACAGAAGAAGATTATAAAGAATATGAAATAAATAAAGAGGAAAATACTGAAATAAAACCAATACAAAACTTTTGGTTAAATGCTTTAGAAAATTCCAAATTTTTTCAAATAAATGATAAAGATAAAGAAGTATTAGAATTTTTAAAATCAATTAAAATGGAAAAAATTGAAGAAGGAAAAATAAAATTAATTTTTGAATTTTTTGATAATGATTTCTTTAATAATAAAACTATATCAAAAATATATAATTTTGATTATGAAAATGATGGAAAAGTATTTAAAACAGAATATGATACTATTAATTGGAAAAATGATAATGTAAATCCATCATTAAAGAAAAAAATAATTAAAGTAAAAAAAGGAAAAAAAGTTATAACAAAAGAAAAATTAACAGATGTTGAATCTTTTTTTGATATTTTTAATAAAAGTAAATCAGATTTAGAAAATGATGATGGAGAAATGGGATTTTTTTAAGAAGAATTTTTTCCTAATTTATTAGTATATTTTATGAATTTCGAAGATGATTCAGAAAGAAGTGGTTATGAAAATTATATATAAAAAAACTAAATTTATATAATATATAATATAAAATGAAAAAAAAAATAATATTTCAAAAATAAAAAAATATAAAAAAAAAATGGATAATAAAAATAATGAAAATAAAAGTTCAGAAAATAAATCTTTAGAAAAAAAAGCATCAAAACATATGCCAAAGACAATAGAAGAGTGTTTAGAACTATCATTAATAAAAATAAAAAAGTATTTTAAAAGAGTTGAAACAAATAATTTTAGTATTCCATTAAATGGACCTCCTCCTGATGTAAGTGATATACCAAATGAAGAAAAAGCATTACAAATATATAATTTTGTTCGTCAAGCATGTAAAGAAAAAAAAAGATTTTTTGATACTGCAAAATATGAATATTTAAATTTAGAAGAAAATTTTGAAAAATTAAAATATAGAACTGGATTTAATCAAGCAAATTTTTCAGATTTAATTAATAAATGTAAAATGTTAATGAGATGTCAAGCAGATGATAATTTATATATTGAAAAATTAAAACATGAAATTATAATTTTAAATAGTCAAAAAAATGCAATTATTGAAAAGACTACAAATACTATTAATAATATGAAAAAAAATCAATTAGATTTAATTGATAAAATTACAAAATTAAATGAAAATGCTCAATTAATTGATCAAGGAAAACAAGAATTAGTTCATAAACATCAACAATTATTAGAAAGAACACAAGAAAATTTATTATTAAAAAAAGAATTAAAGAAAAAAAATGCTGGTTTTAGAAGAGAAAAAACAAGTATTATTATAGGAAAAAATAAAGAAATAAAAGAATTAATGGGTAAATTAGAAAATGCACAAAAATATCATATTAATGAAATGAAAGAACAAAAAGAAAAATTTAAATATAAAAATTTATATAAAGAAACTAAATTAGATATTGAAACTTTAATAACTGAAAATAATAAACTTGCTTGTGAATTAGCACAAATTCATGCTGAGAATTATGTTATTAATGAAAATTATAAAAAAATTGAAAAACAATTAACTAATGCTAGAAGTACTATTCAATTGTAAGTTTTATTTTATTAATTTTTTTTATTTTTTAGTTTGGTTAATACTCCTGCATTTAAACAAGTTAAAAAAATGTTTTTTAATATGGAAAATTTAAATGGTTTACCAGAATTAAATAATCAAAATAATTCTAAAGATTTAAATACAAATAATTCAATGTCAACAAAATAAAATCAAATTTTTTTTATTAATTTTTTATAATAAATCTTTTAAATATGAAAATAATGAATTTTAAAAAATATATAATATATCTAAAATAAAAAAAATTAAATCTATTTATTATTTACAATTCCTAGTTTATTTAAATGATATCTCCATCTAATAATATCTAATTCACCAACAATTCTATTATTATTTGGACTTAAAAAAGATGAACCTTCATATATACTTTTACTTTTATTTCTATCATTATTCCTTGTTGTTTTTAAAAAATCATAAATCTCTTTTCTTTTTGAAATTATTGCTTCGTTTTTTGTTAATATATGATTTTTTGAACTAACTTTTAAATTAGGTTCTGAATTTTTTCCACTTTTTGTAATTGATAATTGTCTTTTTCTTTGATAATCTTCTATTAAAGAAAGTGGATTTTCATTTTTTGATGATATTTTAATTGTTTCAAATAATCCTTTTCTTAGATTCTTTTTATCCGTTTCGTTCAACATAATATTTTTCTTTATTTTATTTAAATTAATTGTAACTAAACCTTGATTAGATAATTCTCTTCTTGAATATGGATTCATTTTAACTATAAGTAAATTTTATTATTATTTAATAATAATTTTACATTCATCCATCATTTCTTGTAACATTTGCTTTACATTTCTGCTTGATTGAACATTCATTTTTTTAAAATTAAAATAAATTAAATTTTAAAAAATTGAAGAAAAATTTATTGTAAATTATTAAATAAAATTAAATATATATTATTATAAATAGATTTAAAATTAAATTATTGAAAAATCCATTTATTACAATTTAATATTATTTTCATTTATTTTTAAACTTTAAAAAAATATTTAAAAATTTAAATTTCCATTAAAAATATTATTTTTTTTCTATAGTATTAACATAAGTTTGGTTAGTATATGTTTGATTTAATTTAATTCCTTCTTGCTCAACATAAGCTTTTTCATTAGCATCAATATTCAAAATTTTTTCCATTGCACGAATTTTTTCTTCAATTTCATTAATTTTAGTGTTTAAATTATTAATTTCATTTAAATTATTTTGATAAGTTTTTTCTAATATTTCATAATTTTTATTTGATTGAGTAGAAATTACACTATTTTTATTATTTGATTTTATTTTATATTCACCATAATTTTGTTGAGGTAAAAATTCCAATTTTGAACCTTCTATATTAAGATAAATTGGTGGAAAAGGTTCATTATAAAGATTTCCATAATATTCTTCTACAGGTTCACAACATCCTCCATAAATATTCATGTTTTTATATTATTAAATTTTATTATTTTAATATATTTTTTATTCTATTTGTTTAAGATTTAATTAAAAAGCTTATGGATGAAAGAAAATTAAAATTAAGAGAGAATGAATTTAATACAGATAGAATTAAATTAAATGAAAACTCATTTAAAATTGAAAATGAATATCAATGTAATACAGATAATATAAATACAAATATTAAAAAATATTTTTCAACAAAAAGCGCTGTTTTAAACACTTATGAACCTATAAATATATTAAATCCTAAAATAAAAGAAAAAATATATAAATATTATATAGATAATAAAAAAATTGAATCTTATGATTTTTCAGAAGAAGATAGAAAAACATTTTTATATGAAAGATTTAATAAACCACAAAAATTAGAATGTAATATTTTAATTCGTCCTGATTCTTTTTATGTTTATTCAATATCACAACATTTTGTTTTAAGTGCACATAAAATAAAAAAAAAATTAAGAACAAATTATATAATTTCATCAGATTATGATTGTAATAATAATGAAAATATAATTGCACAACTTAATAGTAATTTATTTAAAAATGAATATTTTTTATATAATAATGGAATAAGTCCAAAAAAATTAAATGAAAATGAAGATAAAGTATTAAGGAAATATTTATTACAAATTAAATTTAAAAATGAAAATAATTTCAAAGTTGGACATATTTATTTACCTAAATATGGATATGATAAAAATCATTTTTATAATAAAGATAAAGATAAAAATGATAAATTGAGTAATTTAGATAGTAAAGATATTATTGTTTATCAAAATGAAAGCCCAGAACTTGATGTTTTTAAAGGATATTATGTTAATAATTTTTCTCCAAGAGTTAAAGAAAAATCTGAAAATAATTTTAGAATATTTGACAAAGTAACTAATCATACTATTTTAGAATGTGGAAAAATTTCTGATAATGTTTTTTCTATGGATTTTTCTTATCCATTTTCTCCGTTAGAAGCTTTTGGAATTTGTCTTTCTTTTTTAAAATAAAGTTATATAAATTATTTTTTTATAAAGATTATTTTATATATTTTTATTATAAAATAACATCTTTATTTTATTATATAAACAAATTTATATTTAAATATTAAATATAATATATTTGTAATATAATTATTTTTACTAATACTACAAATAAGATTTTAATATTCAAATTCTTCATAATTATCTTTGTCTATTATTTTATTTTTTTGTTTTTGTAATTTTTTTGTTAATTTATTTTTTAAAAATAAATTTTCATCAACTTTTCTTTTAGGAACTAATATTATTTTATCTGATTTTTTAATTATTTTGTTAATTTTTTCCATAAATTGTTGATTTTGTTTTTCTAATATAAGTTTTGTTTGTTCAAATTTAGTTTCTCTTTCAATTTTTTTCATTAATTTATCATATTCTACTGGATATTTAAGTTTATCATCCTTTTTTTGTTTAATTAAAACATTAAATAATTTCTCAATTAAATCTATTTTTTCAATAATTTTTATATCACTTATTTCTATTGTTTTATCAATATTCATAAATTCATATAAATTATTAAATATAAAATCAATTTTCATATTCAATTTATTTGAAATATCAATAATATTATTCTTTTCAAAAATTAAATTTTCATATAAAATTTTATTTTTTTTATTTCTTTCTTTTTCAACATTTAATTTAATTGTAGCTTCATTAATTTCTTTTTGAAGTTTTTTTTTATTATTCTCCTCAATCAATTTTTTCAACTCTTTTTTCTCAAAATTAATAGATTGATTAATAGCATTATAATTATTAAGAAAAAATGTTATTTTATCAGATATACTATTTAAATGCTCATAAAAATCATTTTCATCCTTAAACATTAATTCGTTTTTATGATTTAATCTTTTGTCTTCAATATTATAAAAAGATTCATTTATTAAATTATCTCTATTAATAACAGTTTTTTTTAAATAATTAAATAATGTATTTTTTCTATTAAAAATTCTTTTATATTTTTGTTTTGTTGATTTTCTTGCTACATTATTATTATTTTCCATACTTTGTTTCATTTCAATTTTATTTATATAATATGTTAATAAATTTTTATCAAATATTAATTCACTAATATCTTGTTTTGAAAATTTTTCTATTAATTTAGTCTTATTTTTAACAGTCATTAAATAATATTTTATTTGCAAATGATCTTTTAATACATAAATTAATTTAATTATTTTATATTTTAATCTTTCAATATCATTTTCTAAATCTTTAATTTTTATTTCATTTATTCTGCTAATCTCAGTTTCTTTTACTAAAGTATCATTTAATTTTGTATCATATAAATCATAAAGTTTTATATAACTTTTAAATAATTTCCCATTTTTTTTTAATAATGAAAATTTTTCTTGATATTCACCTATTTGATTCTTTAAATTTGTTTCAATTCGCTCACTTAAATTTTTTTTTAATGATATAAGAAATTTACCTTTAATTTCATTTTTAACTTTATTTTTAAAATCATTTAAATTTTCAGCTCTTAATGTGGGAAATTTAAATATTGTATAACAATTATATTTAAAATCACTTTTATTTTCTTTTATTATTTTATATTCTTTTTCTTTTAAATTATTTTGGGTATAAGTGTTGTTTAAATAAGTTTGTAATTTAGATTTTGAATTACTTACTGAACCTTTATTTGAATTTTCTTTTAAATTAATTAAATTTATTCTAATTGGATTAGTTCTTTTTGTACAATTAGAAGTTTTATATCTAACAGTTTGAATAAAATTATTTTTTTTATCTGAGGAAATACACTTATTATTTTTATGATTTAATTTAATT